>ERZ1023310.85-NODE-85-length-26648-cov-7.965555_pt1 | contig 26648 bp, 29 predicted proteins | sample MGYA00380476_ERZ1023310 | MGnify/ENA primary metagenome ERZ1023310 (study PRJEB33173, sample SAMEA4830346) | metagenome | study: EMG produced TPA metagenomics assembly of the PRJEB25223 data set... | reverse complement strand
GCCTAAACAGCACCCCTCTCTCTATCACCACCAAAGAAGAAAACATAAAATCCATCGAACAGCAGATTCACCAGCTTCAAAAACAACAAGAATCAGGCTATCTAACCGATGGTGATGTCATTACACAAAAACAGCAACAAATCCAAGTCATACAGTCAGAGTTAGATGTTATCAATGCACAATATCAAGACCAAAAACAACTTGTCGAGGCACTGCATGCAATCAGAACATCCATAGCCACATTGGATGATGGCAAACCAGAAGAAATAAATGTCCTCAAAGCAGAGCAACAGGCACTTATCACAAAACTTCAGACCATACAAAAACAAGAGACGTTGGTTCATCCTGTGGTAGATTCTCATCTCATCGCTCAAATCATTGCTGAATGGACAGGCATTCCAGTTGGCAAAATGATGGATGACGAAGTGCAAAAAATCCTTCATTTGTCAGAAATACTCAACCAACGAATCATCGGTCAGCCTCATGCAACCGATATGATAGCCAAACGTATACAGACCGCCAGAGCCAATCTAGACAATCCCAACAAACCGATTGGTGTCTTTATGCTAACAGGACCCTCTGGTGTGGGCAAAACCGAAACCGCTCTCGCACTGGCGGACATCATGTATGGCGGTGAACAAAACCTCATCACCATCAACATGAGTGAATATCAAGAACCTCACACCGTCTCCACGCTCAAAGGTGCCCCTCCAGGATATGTCGGCTATGGTGAGGGTGGTGTGCTGACTGAAGCCGTTCGCAGACGTCCTTATAGCGTTGTCCTACTAGATGAGATAGAAAAGGCTCATCCTGATGTTCACGAGATTTTTTTTCAGGTCTTTGATAAAGGATTTATGGAAGATGGCGAGGGTCGCTATATTGACTTCAAGAACACCATCATCATCCTAACCACCAATGTCGGCTCAGAGCTTACCCTGACTTTATGTCAAGACGAGCTTCTAAAACCCGATATAGAAGGACTGGCTACGACATTAAGAGAGCCTCTATTGCAGACTTTTCCGGCAACACTTTTGGGTAGAATCCAAAACATTCCCTACTACCCACTCAATCACGAGATGATGTCACACATCATCACCCTACAACTAAACAAAGTCATCAAACGCATGCAGGATAATCATAACATCACACTAAGCCATGATGATGCCGTCATCACCCTCATCACCAACCGCTGTCAAGAAATAGAGTCAGGCGGTCGTATGATTGATGCCATCATCACCAATCAAATCCTGCCCATGATAAGTCATGAGATACTTTTATCTATCGGCAATCCCAACCCCATAAGAAACATGACATTGACCGTTGTTGATAATGAATTTAAACTTACCATTGATAGACACACTCAACATGAGGACATCCCATGCCCCTAACTCGTTACTACATCCTAGAAAACGACACCACCACAGCAGGCGGTATCGTCCAGACAACCAACAATCCCATTGTCTTTAATGTAGATGGCAAAAAGCAAAGCTGTATCGGCGATGATGTTTGGTGTCCTGCTTGTCAATCAATGGGCAAAATTGTACCAACAGGTCCAAGATTATCTTTTTCACTCGGTGGGGCAATGCCTGCTTTAAATGATGATTTGTGTCTATGCAAATGTAATCCACCACCAAAACTTATCCATTCTCAGACAAGTTTTAAAGAGATTATTGATGACAATAGACTTGCCCAGTACCAAAAAGCAAGAGAGCAATACAGACAATCAAAGCTACAAAACAACTTTGCCAACACCCAAGCAAATGATGATGAGTTGCCTAAGTTTACTGTACATTTCAAGGAAGATATGGGTTTGATTGGCTCCGTGATGAGTATCTTTATGGTACCGATAAAAGCAAAAAGGTATATTTCGGTGCAATAGAAGATTTGACGGAAGAATACCGTAGCTACCAAAGAAAAGAGTTAGTCAATTTATCAGAGATTATTCAATATGGCAGACCCAATGAATATACACCTGCTTGGCTAAACTTATTTTCACCAAGCAATCAATCAAAAACAGGTCTTAGTAGTGTAGATCTACACTTGTATTTTGAGCAGTCAGACCAAGACACGCCCTTGACAGATGATGAGACGTTGCTAATATTTAGATGTAGTGATGGACTAATGGTAGATACACCCACTTTGATAATGAGCGATGTGTTGTCCAACATGACCAAAGAAAGCATCAATCTTATTATGGAGCAGTCAGCCTATCAACAAGGAAAAACCGTGTATACATCAAAGGATGTGCCGACATCTGTAACCAAAACCATTATTTATTACAAGAGCAATCATCCCATAATTACTGTTACTTGTAATAGTGCTTTAAGCCAACTTGGTACCATAGAAGTGTTTGCCAAAAAGAATGGCACAGAAAAACGAGTCGGACTGCTGTGTGTTTACCCAAATGCAAAAAGAAGAAAAGCCACGATACAACCCATTGAATTGGTAGCTCATCCATTTTCTGCTACAAATGCTTATCCACAAGATTATCCAAATGCCATTCAAAGCAAACTTTTTAGCCAAGTAGGCGTGATAGCAGAAGTCAAAGAAAGTATTGGCATTAATTTAATCAATAAGCAAATTTTTCACAAAAATAAAGATGGTAAAGACACAATCACCACCATCAGTAGCCACCAGTTACAGCAACAACAAGAGATTGATAATTTTTCTAAAAAATATCAACAGGCAGTGAATGATGTGAAAAATGTCAATTTGACTCCTTTGAATGGAGAGAGTAGTAGAGAAGCCTTTGATGATGCTATTGAACTATTAAAAGCTCTAAATATCGTTCAGTATGAAACTGGCAATAATACAAATGTCACCTATCTTATTTTAACCAATTATGTTGTAGAAGAAAATGATAAATTAACATTGGGTATGGCTGATAGAAAAGAGCCTGATGAATATGAAAAACATCAATGTAAAATCACAAGAAACTGCAATTATTGGGGTAATCATGTCATTATCTACAGAAATATTTATAATGCCCATGATGAAACTCGGACGATTTTACATGAGCTGGGACATAGTTTGGGGTTGGAACATAGTTTTAACCATAAGGAACCAAATCATTTTGTATTGCAAGAATCCCACACAGACAATCTTATGGATTATAACTCAGGCATTACACTTAATAAATACCAATGGGATATTATCTATAATGATAATAATATCATTACTTTACAGGAGAAAAATAAATGAACTTGTTAAAATTCTTTATTGGTATTTTATTAGTTTTTAATGCAACCATTTGTCTTGGCAGTGGCGGTTATTATCAGGTCATGCTAACCAATGAACAAATGGCACAGCGTCTTGATAAATATGATACGCTAAAATTTGTAAAATATTCTAAGACTTATGATAAAACAACTGGTCAATTTCATTATAACTTTCCTGATGAATTTATTTTATTCAATAATAAGGTAGAGCTTCTTAGATTAGAGTTGGGACTGAGTTATACAGACGAAGCAGATTGGCAATTATGGATGGACAGACACGATCCAAATAAAGTCAATATTATGACCAACTCAGATAAAGAAAAGATGATTATTCTTATCAGTACCATCACAGATGATAGACAAAAAGCTGAACAATTGTTTAATGAATTGTATTTAGCTTATCTAGAAAGATATGAGAAACTAAAAGATTTGCCTGAATGCAAACAATATTGCCCCATATCCGTAACGATACAATACGAAGATAAAGACATTGATTTGCGTGGCAAAATCAACGAAAGCAATATTTTACAAAACTACCCAAAAAATCGGCATAGTATTGACATTTTTTTTATTGCTGACTATAGGTATTAATAAAGACACAATGGTTTTTATGGGTAAAAATCGGACGATTTTACACGAGCTGGGACACAGTTATGGTCTATATCATACTTTTATGCAAAGCGAATTATCCATCAACAGTCCCCATACTTTTTTTTGAGGGTATACCGATAATATTATGGATTATCTGCCTTTTCAATTGCCCCAAGACATCATCAATAAATGTCATGCAGATCCAACAACCAAAAAGCCAGAAAATGACAGCCCAAGAATGGATACCATGTTATCATTATCTAAATGGCAGTGGGACATCACCAAAACGACAAAAGCATCCAAAAAGGTCAATCATATGTTTAAATCTTTGTTAGTATTTTTGACAATCATAGCATTAACACAAAACGCTTATGCTCTAACCGAAGAGTCGCTTTGCAAGCTATCTTCTTATATCAAAATTCTTAAATACAAATAATGAAAATTTTTAATTTTACATGAGTTGAGGTGTGGTTTTGGTTTAGTAATTGCTTATTTGTTTGAGAGCTAAAATAAGATTATTGGAGTAGAAAAGTTGTAAGATTCTACTATTTGCACAGAGTAAAGATGGATAGCATTACAGATTATATGTTTATGGTTTTTTACCTCTTTAAATACAGGAATAATAAACTATTCATAATGAATAATATCTGGAATGTTATCCAAATAAGAAAATGATTGTTATGACAATAAATAATCGATGACCATATCATATTCCAGACAGTTGAACTTTCTACAAATAAAAATATAAGATATTGACATGCAAAGTAAACAGAAAATAAAAAGGCATATCCAATTTTATTTCTCACTGGGGATAAAAATAGTGCGAAGAAAAAAGTAACCATCGCCAATAATTTAAATGCGACATCATCATCTCCTCCTGCACCATTAATTTGATATAAATACATTATTGAGTATTTATCATATCCAAAACAAATTTTATCATATTTAATAAAAAGTAAGGGAAATGCTGATAAAAACAGACATAGTTTTGATGTTATCAAAAAAAGTTTTGGCATGAGAATTTATATTTATGGTTAAGGAGATGAATAATATATTTCATACGCCTATTCCAACACTTCAATAGTATATGTTTTTTCAAATTCTTTGCCAACAAACATACTGCCATAAGTACTCCCTGTTAATTTGATGGTAATTGGTTTTAGTTCAGACGGAGTGCCTGTAATAGTTAAGTTTGAGTAATCTGTTCTATAAACAGGTTTATTATATATGTCTTTATGGCTTTCATACACTTTCGGCTCTACCATAATATCTTCATTTGAAACTTGTATGTCAACCGTTTTCTCTATAATGGCGGCTTCTATCTCAATTTTTGCATAATAAGGTTGATTGAGATGTGCTTTGGGTAATTCTTGGGTTACAAAATGTGGACGATTAGCAAAATGCGATGAGACTTTAAACATAATAATTAAAAAAACAATCAAAAATACTATGGTTGCCAAAAACCACAATGCCACTTTCTCCCATAATGCCATATTTTGCCATAACGCTGTCTTTTTCATGTCATACCCTTTTTACAATAAAAGCGGTTTTATGGTAGAGCATAAATTTATTAAGTGGCAAATTTGACTGAATAGACCAATTGTTCTTGCCCCAAGAAAATACCGTCAAGTGCACTATGTCTGTCAATTTAGTATTTAAATCAATGGCATTTTTTCCACTTCGCAATAAACTTGTCCATACTACCCAATGCTCTGGAATGACACCAAAGGCAGAATTGCCTTTTTGTAGTAATTCTGTATTGATTAAAGAGATAACATAATAATCTTGCTTGGTGAAATAAGCATTTAATTGAATATAATTTGCCAAAGTGTCTAATTCATATGTTTCAATGTGCTTAAAGCCAATTTTTTCCAACCAACCTATTAATTCATGAGGAAGGGTTATTCCTGCAGTCTCATCATCGGGCGATTTGTAGCGTATTCTTTTATTAAAGGTATCTCTTAAACTAGCTAAAGTCATCCAATCCAGTCCTAATATTTTGGGTTCATTATTGGCTTTAAAATAGCTGGTAGGATGTTTGGTTGCGTTCGATGGTTTAAGTTGTATTGATTTGATGTTTGCTACACCATGGTACCACAGACTCCAAACAAGACTTTTGTAGGTATTTTTATCTACCAATAGTAAAAAATAAAAAAATACAGCAGGACCACACAAAGAGGATAAGCCCTGGTCAGGAACCTCTCTACCCTCCAACCTCTCCCTTAACTGCCCTTCAATGACATTCCAAGCAAAAGGATCTAACTGGTCGCCAATGCCGTGCTCGTGTGCGATAAAGGGTCTATTGCAAATGGTTTGAGTGGTAACTGGCGTGCCAGTACTAGCAGAGGTGCAGGTGGTTTTGTCACTCATTATTCATCTCCTTATTTTGCCAGTCCAAGTCCAGTTTAATCTCATAATCATCAGGTGAATCTGTAAAAAAGTGTGGGGTTTGACCATTTTCATCAGTTCTACCTGAATGTATCTTGCCTGTCTTTTTGTTTTTGGCAGTATATGAGACATTAGCATAAGGATAGCCATCATCATCTACAAAGCGTACTGAGGTGCTATAGGTGCTGGGTGTTTGGGTTGGACTTTCTTTTAGTTGACTAGCACTTATTGCCATACCCTGTGAGCTGACTTTTTCTTTAAAACTCATCTGCGAATGCACAAGCTTTGGCGGTGGAGTGCATTTACATAGACATAGGTCGTCATGCAGGGCTAGCGTTTGCCGTTTACTTTAGTGGAAAGTCTGTCTTGTTTCTAAGTTAAAATTCGCTTTATATTTTATCTGTAATAAAGATAATTTATTTATGCAATCTGATACACAAGACTAAAATAATCCTTCATAAAACTATTAAACAATTTTAACAATTTATTTTTTTACACCTTAATACCAAATACTTTCAAATGGATTTAAATAAATAGTCTTCTTCCAAACATTTCATTATAAGAATTTCAATAATGAATTCTTAATACAATCTAAGAATTTATCATAAAATATAGTCACTTATATATATTATCCACCACTCCTTTGTATACAATAATTTCTCTTTTATCAAAACCAACAACAATATTACTTTCAATGCCGTAATACCAAATGGCAATACTATGTATATTATTTTTATCAAAATCATCACAGCTAACCATAGATAAAACCAGACAATCATTTTTATCATATATTAGATCTGGATGTCCCAATCTATCTATAGCTGTATGCATATTATCACCTAAATTATTTACAATGAGATAAGGTTCAAATATTATATATAGCATCAAAATAAATACAATTAAAAATATCAAAATAATTAATTTATCCGCAATTTTCTCTACTTTGGTTTTTCTAATCACACAATCTCTCCTTGTAATTTTCTAAACCGTACACAGCGGCATCATGACCAGCATTATTTCCAGCATTATTTCCAGAAAAATCATTTAAAATATCTTTAAAGTATCCGTCCACTCCAGATTTGCTATGATATGCGGAAAAAACACTACCAATATAAATGTAACCAGTAAGAAAACTCCAAGCTAAAAATCCAGTAAAAGGATCCACTGTTCTTCTATATCTATACTGCACCAAGAAATACTGTAAATCAACCCCGTCTGTCGTATTAGGGTGAATACCCAAACTCCTAATATAGGATTGTTCATCACCTATTTCATTGCTGTAAAAATCCGGAGGGTTATCAAAAGTTCAAATACTTCTATTTTTTATAAATAAATCCAATGCTTCACAAAATGAAACTTTTTTTAATGATGTAGTTGGTGCTATAGGCTTATTATACCCAACAGAAATGATGGTTTTGTTCATAGAAATTTCTCCATACTTTACTTTTACTTCATAAGCATTATCATTATATTTCCCATTCATTGTTGGCATAACAAATATTTTATCTATCAAATCATTACCTATATATATTTCAAACCAAACAATATCAAAATAATCTGCATTATACACCTTACTACAGCCATTATCATCAAATACACCGTTATAAGACTTAGATTTTTTAAAAAACACCAATCTATATTTCAGCATTTTTCTAATTTTTTCGGATTTTGATGTAACTTTAATTCTAACAGTAAAATTTTTTTCACTCACAATATCACCTCTTCAAAAAAATGTATCTCAAAAGTTTCTTCTTTGTCCTTAGTTAACACTTCTGTTAAACCACATTTATCAGTCAATCCTTTTAAGATAGTACCGGTATTAGATACAGCAATATAATAAACACCAAAAATTGGGGAACCACTTACACTATCAATGCACTGAAATTGCAACTGATACACTCTGCAAAATGAAAAAGTGCTACGCTCTCCATTCATGGTGATCCCGTCAAGCCATAAAAGAAACCGACTTTTTGACGAGCTTAGGGCGAATGGTTTCCGTAGTAAAATTAAATTTTGTTAGCTGTAATTATCATCTATAATAAAATTATCTTTTTGGATCAATGCCTCATTATTTATTGTGCGATTGCTATTATTCTCAATCACCTCCTTAAAACTCGTCTGCGAATTCACCAGCTTTGGCGGTGGAGTGCATTTGCATAGACATAGGTCGTCATTTAAGGCGGGCATTCGTCCGTTTACTTTGGTAGAGAGTCTGTCTTGGTTAGGGGTGATTTTACCCATAGACTGGCAAGCAGGACACCAAACATCATCGCCGATATAGCTTTGTTCTTTACCATAGACTTTAAAAGATAGGGTATTGGTGGTTTTTTGGACGACACCGCCTGCGGTGGTGGTGTCACCCTCTAGGATGTAGTAACGCACAGTCATGATTTATTTCACTCACATAAAAACAAAATAGCAACCCCAAAGCAGGGTTGCTAGATACTCATCAATCCTTTCTTAGCGAAGGTAGCTTTGACACCAATCGCAAGGACACTGTCAATCCCTCAAGTTGATAGTGCGGACGCAAGAAAAACTTGGAGGTATAGAACCCTGGGTTGTCCGCCACTTCTTCCACAATCACCTCAGCTGCTGCCAAAGGTTTCTTGGCTTTGGTCTCTTGGGATGAGTTGACCGGATCGCCATCGACATAATTCATAATCCAATCATTGAGCCAACGCTCCATATCCTCGCGTTCTCTAAATGAGCCGACCTTATCACGCACGATACATTTTAAATAGTGAGCAAAACGACAGCAAGCAAACAGATAAGGCAATCTGGCAGAGAGCTTGGCATTGGCTGTGGCGTCTGCATCATGATATTGGGTTGGTTCTTGTAGAGACTGTGCCCCGATAAAGGCGGCTAAATTAGAGTTTTTGCGATATACAAGTGGCATTAACCCATTGGCGGACAGCTCCGCCTCTCTACGGTCGCTAATGGCAGTCTCGGTTGGGCATTTTAAGTCCACACCACCATCATCAGTCTCAAAGGTGTGAGTTGGTAGGTTTTCCACCGTACCGCCAGATTCAACACCACGGATAGAAGTACACCAACCATACTCGCTAAATGAGCGGTTGATATTGACCGCCATGGCATAAGCGGCATTTGCCCATGCATACCCTTCGTGGTCTGATACCTGCTCTTCAAAGTGAAACTCATCAACAGGGTTACTGGCACTGCTATAAGGTGCTCTCACCATAAATCTAGGTAATGCCAACCCCAAATACCTAGCATCATCACTGGCTCTCAAGTTTCTCCATGCTGCATATTCTGTGTTTTGGAATATTTTGGTGATGTCTCTTGGATTTGATAACTCCTCCCAAGAATCCATCTGCATAAGGCTTGGATTAGCACCCGTAATGAACGGGCAGTGAGAAGCAGAGGATATCTTAGCAACCTCCGTCAAGATTTCAATGTCTTGTGGACTATGGTCAAAATAATAATCTCCCACTAAGCAACCAAAGGGTTCGCCACCAAACTGCCCGTATTCCTCTTCATAGATTTTTTTGAATATTGGGCTTTGATCCCACATCACCCCTTTAAACTTCTTGAGGTTGCGAGAGAGTTCTTTTTTGGTTAGAGGCATAACCTTGATTTTAAGCAGGTGATTGGTCTCGGTATTATTGACCAGATGATGTAGTCCACGCCAAGCACTCTCCATTTGCTTAAATTCTTCGTGATGGATAATCTCATTGATTTGGTCGGATAGCTTTTTATCAATCTGAGCGATGATTGCTTGGATGGTTTGATAAGTATCCGATGAGTGCTTGACAGTGTTACCCAGTGCTTGGCGAGCCAATGTTTTTAGCGCACCTTGAACCGCATCTTCTGCTTGCTTGGATTTGGGTTTGAATTCTTTATTGACCAAAGCCTCAAAGTCGTTATCAAAAACGGTCTGAGTCTGGGTATGCGTTTGATGTTCGTGTTGCGTAGTCATGACGCCTCCTTAGGAATTATTATCTTCTGATGTGGCGTTTTTTGGCAAAGTTGCCAAAGATTGAAGTAGCTCATTGTCAGATAGAATCTTATCAATCAAATCTTCTGCCCCCGCCTTACCATCCATATAGGAAAGTAGATTTGACAACTCTGTTCTTGCATCCAAGAGTTGCTTTAATGGGTCAATTTTTTGTGCGATTTGCTCTGGTGAGAAATCCTCCATTTTTTCAAATTCCATTTCAATACCGAGCTGAGTCCCATCCTCTTCTAATCTATTAGCTACATTAAAAGCAACTCTAGGCTTGATTGATTTCATTCGGTCGTCAAAATTGTCCGCATCAATCTCCATGAATGCTCTATCGGCAATACTTGGCAATTCCTGCTTGCTTTTGCCTGCCAAGTCAGCAAACACACCCATCACAAAGGGCAATTCTATCTTTTTTTCGGTGCCATACACCTCCACATCATACTCAATCTGAACACGAGGCGAGCGGTTTTTAGCAATAAATTTCTGAGCGGATTTACTACTCATGTCATCTCCTATGGGTTTGACTTAGGTTTAATTAAATTCATCATCATTAGGCAAGGGTTGTCCCACCAAATTTTCCAATCTATCTAATGATTCTGGACTGATGTCTTTCATTATTTCATAAAAATTAAGATTCATCAATTTTTGAATGCGTCTGATAAATAGTGGTGCAGGATGTGAAGGTTCGTGCTTTTCAAAATACACATGAATCTTTTCAAGCAATAATTGCACATCCTCTCTTGAATTCACAGAATAGCTTGCCCAGTTCATCACAGGCACGACAGATTCTGCTGTTTTTATGTCGTTCATCTTGGTTGGTGTAACATCTTGTCGCTCCAAACCAGACTCTCCTGATTGGCTTAGTAAATCCAAAATCTTTTGAATCAACTGCTCGGTAGGCTCAAATTTTAGACCACTTATCTCATATTTTTCAAATAGTGCCTTGATTGCCAATATGAGCACGCCCGCCTCTTTTAGCTGGCTTATGGGCGAGTGCCCATCTTCGGAGGCAACAGACAAATCAATGACCAGCCTTTGAATGCCTCCAGCATATAGTGACTCATCATAGCTCTCCAAGAAAGCCTCTATCTCTTTTACCGTATGAAACTTTCCTGACAATCCATTTTTAACCAAAGGGGCATTTCTTAGGTCTTTTAAGATACCATCAGGAGCGAAGAACAAAGACAGTGCATTCACCCGAAAATCAGGGTCATAATCACCATCTTCATCAACAAGCTTTGGAAAGACATCCTCCCAATATTTCTCAAGATTACCCTTAATGATAAACAACCCTTCTTTTAACCCCATAAGCCCATTTAGTACAATACCACTTTGAGTAAAATAACTCATGACAAGCAAATCTTTACTCTTATGCAGTAAAAGCTGATAACAAGACTCATAAATAGCACGCCAGTCCTTGATTCCAGCCTCAACCACCAAATCGCCATATTGTTGCTCTGGCTTGTCTTGTAGTAGGCTCATCAAGTTTAAAAAATCGTCATCATACTCGATATTATGCCCTGCTACCTGCTCATCGTGCAATGGTGCCAAAAAGTCATCCATCCAATCCTCCTAAGAACTCATGATTAATTTACGATAAAGTGTACTATTTAACTGTGTGGAACTCAAACGCTCTGGGGCATAGCAGGCACTCTGCCAGACGCCTTCGTTTAATGGCACTTCAGTTCTTTGCAAAAAATCTTCATAGCCATCCAACAGCTCACCATTATTCATATCTGCAAGCAACGAAATGTCGAAACTCGCCTGCCTAATGGCATCTTGACAACCATCCCTAATCAACATTAACGACCGCTTTTCATATTCATGAAACAACACAAAGGCGAACTCCCTGTGTCTGCTGTCATGACTCGCCAAAAAAATACCTGAAATCTGAACTGGTAAGTCATGACCATCTATCATAAAAAAATACACGCTTGGTCTTTTGTGATTTTGCTTTAAAATCATCTCACCAAGCTGACCCCGCCCTCGAATCATCCAGTCAATGATGGTCTTAGACCATAATGGCAAGTTGTGTGATGTTAGGAACTCGGCATGGTGAGGCAATTTACCATAAAATGACACTAACATACAAACCCCTTTAACTCACCAAGCAAAAAAGGATTTGTGCCAGAGATAGACTTAAACTCAATATGTACTTCATGTTTATCCAATTCAAAGGTTGCAATCACCCCTTTGTTGTCTTTGGTATTAATAATCCGACTTGCCTTATCCATCAATCTAAACACAGACCAATCACCTTTCACTTCCAAGCCATGACTTTGGTTATTAAAATCCATGGCTTTTAGAGTCATGCTTTTTTGTGTTGATGGCCAAGAGAGTTTGATGCTTTTTTGAGGTCCATGATAATAGGTGGTCTGCGTACCATCATAACTTACGGACAGCTCTTTAATGTCTTTATCCATCGCCATGATTTTCATCGTAAAATCCAATGCAGGGTTTTTGGAGCCCGCCAAAAATTTTGTATTAATTTTTTGGGCGTTTTGGTAATGTTTATGCCTATCCGAGCCTTCAAGTAGCGACAAAAAAGGGGTACTTAGTCGCTCATTCACCAAAATATTACTCTGCAATGTCTGCATGAACAAACCCTCCGAGCCAAATACTTTAGCAAACTCTTGAAGCGATACCTCTTGAGGGGCTGATTTGTCAAAAGGATACTTTCCAGCGATTAAGCTTTCACAGCCTTGCCTGACATGAGCATCTTGTTGTTCAGCGATGGACAGCACCGTTTTTTTTTGCTCTTCGATGACGGCTTGTGCTTGCTCGTCTTTATAGGTTTGCTGATAGTCTTTGCTCGTTTGGGATATCTGCCCCACAAATTGGTCTAACATGGGTCTAAACGGGTCAGGCAGACGACTGACCTGAGCCTGATAGTTAATGACCGGTTTGTTATCAGGCATCAGTGCATCATTGTTTTGCATACTCATCTGCAATGCCACCAAATACACATACAGGTCATTGATTGATTTGGCAATTTCATCCAACTGAGATGGCATGCCTTCACTGCTTTGGACTAATACATGAAATTGAGAAAAATGAGTTGCCACATCCTGCAGATAGCCTCTCATCTGAGCAGAAGTTTCGTTGGTCTTGGCGGTCTTTTTGGCCTGCATCACAGCTTCCTTGCCCTGCTTGACTTCCTGACCTGTGTTCGCCGTGGCATCATTGGCAACATCAGGTGTCGGCTTGGTAACCTCCTCCACAAGGTTGGTATTATCATAAATACCACGGATGATACCTGCCAAAGAGGAGTTTTTTTCTGATAATTGCTTTGACATGACGATGGTTTGTTGTAAATTTTTTGGTTCTAACATCCTAATGTCTGCAATGTACTGTTGCCAATAGGTGATATAATCATTGGTGTATTTTTGATAAATATCTGACAACACCTGCTCTTTTGAGGCAAAAAAAGCATTGTTTGGCATGACCCAATTTTCTGTATTATAAAAATTATCTAGGCGAGTATTGACATAAGGCAAAAACAGATTCTGATAGCCATATTTTGTGTACAGTACTGGCATGGGAGAATTCAATGTCTTGCCACTTACCCTGCGAAATAAGCTTTGCGTGGCAGAACCGCCCATGGACACAAAAGATACGGACGGCATGCCTTTGGTGTCAAGAGTTTGGGTATATCCTATCAAATCGGCATAGACCACATTACCAATATCCTGCCCTGCCAACATCTCTCGGGCTTTATTTATCATCGCCAAATCTTGGGGGTCGTTTGGCGTGATTTTTTTTTCAATCAATATTTGCTTTAACTGCTCAAAGTTATCAGCGTTTGACTCAAATGCTTCATTAGGCAAGTTGGATTGCACCCATCCGGCGATAAATTTGCCATCATAATGCTTATTATCATAAAGCATGAGATAGGCTTTTAGATTTTGATATAGTCCCGCCAAAGAGCCTTGGGCGGTGTTATTTTTGAGCTTATCTTTGATGGTGGTGGAGATGAGTTCGTTCAAACTCTTCTCAACAAGCGAACGATATTTTTGTTGTGAGGTGGCATAAATCCTGTCATAATCATTTAGACCAACATCGCCCAAAAAACTTTTTTGGGTTAGCTCTGCTGATATGTCACGATTGGGGATAACCCTAACTTTGTTGGCAAAATCAAGTACTGCCAAGGCATTACCACCATCCACCGAGCTTGACATGGCATGAGCCTCTTGGGTGTTTTTCTCCACCTTATCAAGATACGCTGAGTTCTTGAAGAAAGCCTTGATAAAAATCACCGCACACGCAATGGTTAATGCCGACAATAACAAGCACAACCCCCAATAAACCATTCTTTGCTTCTTGAGCCAAGAAGCATCCGTCCCTGCCAAATTGGACGTCTCCATCAAAACAAAATGGTAAAAATGATTAATAAAATAAGGCTTCGAACCAAACATTAAGCCGTTATTGTCTTGGATGTATTTGGATTGCAGTTGGTATTTGGGATTGGCATGAGCCATTTCCCCCATTTCCTGCTGAGCAGAACTGGTAAAATAAACCCCGCCCAAATGAAGCATGGCATCATATTTTGACAGATTTAGGAGTTTTTTGAGATAGCTTTTTAGGTGCGTGGTAAAGTCAGCAAATTCTGAGGCAAAAGACAATGCTAAATCCGATGGTTCATTCTGTTGATTGTTATATGCCACACTGTTAAATATATTTAACTCAATGGATTCTGCGATGTCGTCTAATTTTTTGGTGATGATATTTATCTTTTCTGCCGAATTATCGGACAAAACATCCAAAGTAATGCCAAATACCTTATTTCTATCCTCTTCGGTAAGATAATTAAAATACTGCCCAAAACCAGTGATGAGGTCAATTTTATTAATGACCACATAAAATGGGAAGCTGATGTTAAATGTGTTTTGCACCTCTTGCAATCTAATTCTAAATTCGGACAGCTGGCTTTCTAGATACTGTTCATCATTTTTCATGATGTCGTCCGCCCCAATCATCAACACCAGTCCATTGATGGGTTGTTTGGTACGGCACCGCTTTAATAGATGGAGTAACTCCTGCCAGTCATCACTGTTTTTTGACTGATTGTCCTGCTCAACGAATCTACCTGCTGTATCAATCAGTACCGCATCATCCGTCAAAAACCAGTCACAATCTTGTGTGCCTGCCAACCTAGAAGTATTCTCCACGGTGCCAATGGGGAATTTCAACCCCGAATTTAGAATGGAGGTGGTCTTTCCAACGCCTGAAGCACCCATCAACAAAAACCAAGGTTTTTGATAGATATAACCTTTTTTATCCGTAAATAGTCTTTGTACAAGGTTTTTATTTTGTGTATCATTATGTTTTTGCAAAATCAAATCCACCGAATTGAACTGTTCGGTGATTTTGTTTTTATTGACTGCTTTATCATCAGAGGATAGGTCGCTAGCTTTTAGCTCTTCCATGACGTGTTTGTTAAGCTGTCTTTGTTTATACCATTTATAGGCATTTACCCCGATTACCACCAGCACAATAAGGCAACTTAACAAGACTTTTACCCAAGTTGGCTCCAAAGGCTTCCATGTACCTATCTGAAGATAAGCACCCCCAAACCAAATCATAGAGATTAGAGATACCGCCCCAAATCCACCCCATAGCATCCCAACATTTATCATCGATAAAAAGTTCATTATCACCCCATTATTGTATTGTGTTAATTTGCGTGCCTTCGGTATCTTTTAGCAATGGCGAACCTTCATCCAAATACACAATGATTTCTACTCTGCGATTTTTCGCTCTGTTTAATTCAGAATCATTAGGCAGTACAGGATTTTGGTCGCCTTTACCCTCAGAACGCACTCGAGAAGCATCTTCAATATATCTGAGCAAAATCTGCTTAACTGCATCCGCCCTTCCTTGTGATAGGTGCCAGTTAGAGGGGTAAGCCGAACTACTGATTGGTCTATCGTCAGTATAGCCTGAAACAATAATCTGACCATGGACGATATTTAGGGCTTGGCTCACACTTGCCAATACAGGGAAAAATCTATCTTCTATCTTGTCTGAGCCTGAGGCAAACAGCTCATCACCCAAGATGGTAATCTTGCTTGCTGTTGGTGTCTCACTGACCTCAATAAGCCCGCTTTCAATCTCATTTTTGAGTAGTGGTGTCAGCCTTCTTGGTTGTGTGCTTGCAACGGGCGTTTCTTGCTTGACGGGAATGGTCAGTGCTTGTATGGATTGATTGATGCTGTCTGTTCTGTTTGTAAGCTGATAATCAAAGATTTTATAAAGCCCCAATAACAGCAAACCAAAAGCCAGTGCCATCACCCAAATAGGCACCACCTTATTTCTAATACCGCTTAGCTCGCCTGCTGATGGCCTATCCATCAACAATGGCGATGAGGGCAATGACTTGTATTTGGCGATGAGTTTTTCTAGCTCTTTTTTGAGGTTATGAATGCTGACCTGTCCATTATTGAGTACTTGATATTTACCCATATACCCAATAACCAAACAATAGTACATAAACTCAATTAAGTTAAGATTCTTTTGGGGCTCTGCCTTGATTTTATCCAACATGGCAAAAAACTGCTCGCCACCCCACGTCTCACTATGAAACGTGACCAATAGACTGTTTGCCATCCACTCTTGATCCGCCCAACCATGCTTGGCGGCAAATTCATCAAGCAACGTGCATAAACAATATCTGGCAGCACGAACCGTCTCATAACGCACACCCATGCCCTCAGACTGCTCTTCAAAAGCCTCAATCTGTGCTTTTAGATGTTTTAATACTTCTGCACTCCCTAGATTGCTATAGTAGTACTTCATCTGAGAGGCTATCGCAAACAAGGGGATGGCTGATTTTACCAAAGGATTGCTGTCATCAGCACTGATAGAGGCACTCTGCTGACTGGATAATCCTGTCTCAATTTCTTCAAATCTGACCGCTTGCATGATTTGTCCTGTTTAAATACATTATTATCACAACTTAACTTATCATGTCTGTTTAATCAATAAACAGGTTTGATTGCCCAAAATTCAATTTGCAACTCTGGAAATTCACCCGCCAGATGTAGTGCCATGCCTGATGATTGGTGCAAATCCGCCCACAACTCAGAAGTCTTATCAAGCTCAAAGTAGCTAAACCCTGCATAATATGGGAGCTCTCTGGGTGCTGTTGCCAATGCATTAACCTTGACCCCAGGCAGATGATAAGCCACCAAATCTTTTATTTTTTCAACAGAGCCGATCTTGATGGTCGCTGGCAGCGTCTGTCTTAATGCCTCCGGCTGGATATTGGCATTCACCGCCAATACAAAACGGCAATTATTAAGCAGTGACTTATCGGGTGTAATAGCAACTCGGGTCGTCTCATCAGTCATCTCAAACGGAATGAGAATGGCTTTTTGTTCTAGCACAATCGACAGAGCCTGTTTTAGCAACGCCATGAGTTCAGCATAACATTCTTTGAGATTGTCATGGTGGTAACTCGGCAATGCCAAGTTCATTTTGGTTGGCTCGAACGTGCTTAGGTCACCATAGAGTTTTAACCAACTTTCATATAATTCACAAGGATGTATCACAGGCAATGTGGCGGTATGGTGCATATAAGCCTGATAGCGATTGAGGGTCTGTAAAAACAGGAAGTCTCTAACATCATTACTTGTCATTAGAGATGGGTTGGTCAAAACCCCGGTCAAGGATTGAATACGCTGTTTTAATATGCCATGCAACTCTTGATGATGGTTGGCTAGAATCTCATTTTTGTTCACGTTCAAAAATGGCGGAATGAATGTCTTGTCTAGAAAATACTCGCCGTTAGCGTTGCTTGATAAAATCTTGGCAACAGGCAGGTGAATCATGCCATCGCCAAGCTGGCTTGATAACACCAAACGCAAGTTTTTATTGGCAACGACGACCTGTCTTTTGGCAGAATTTAATTCGGTGACATCTGACAGCTCAATACCGTGCAGGATATACTGAGCATTTATACCATCAGCATCATCAATCATGGCATAGTTTTGCTGGTATACAGACTCATTTGACCATGCCAAATACACGGTTTCGGATTCTATGTTTGGCGGAATTTCTATCTTTAATCTTGGACAGCTTTGAGAAGTCTCTTCAAAATACAAGCCATTTTTAAAAAAACCGCTGACCTGTGCCACTTCCAAAATACCCATTTCCTTGGCGGATTCATTAAAATCCAAGTTTTTAAAACCCCAATGATGGTTTTTATTGAGTGCAAAATTATTAATCAGTGTCTCAAAATAACGCTCTTGCTGTTGAAAATGCTGAGGTGAGATTAACGTACCTTCTCCCCAAACAACCTTAAAATCAATCATACGCTCACCTCTTGTAGAAATATCAAAATCACATCAATCCGCCATCAATGCTTTATCCGTAGCAGTTTTACCATCCCCTAAGACATCAACCGCATCCATCTTTGGCTTGGGTGATGAAAAATAACCCTTTGACATGTCAGCAGGTGCGGATTCTTCAAGTGCTTTTTCAAGTTTTTTTAATGCTTTGTCTTGCTCACGCTTGGTGAGTTTTTTAAAATCCTCCATGCTCTTGCCCTGCTCTTTGAGTTTAAAGGCAAGCATTTTGCTCAAAGCTTCTTGTTTGGATAACTGAACCACGCCCTGTGGCTGAACATGCAAGTATAAAAAATGATTGTCCCTGACTTGATACCAGCGTTTATCCTGCTTTTGCAGGGATTGCTTCCAATCATTTGACTCATCACGATAAGCTGTCGCCACTCCTAGGTATTTGGTTTTGTCATTTAGGGGAAGCTTGAATTCTAAAAGCTCATCAGGTCTTAGGGTGACATCAGTCTGTTCAAGCATGCTTCCACCCAAAAGCTCGCCATAGGATTTGTCATCGCTCATCATATGTGGCAGTTGTCTAAACTGTATCTCAGAACTTAGCTGTAATAATGTCAGACGAACAGGTGAAGCAACACCCAATATATCCTCGTTGATGTCGGCGTCAGACATCAAAATCACGTCAATCTCAGAGGGTGCTTTGTCATCACTTGACGGCAAAGAAGCACAGCCATACAGAGCCATCATGGGTAGCAAGATAGCCCACAGACCTTTTGTGCGTTTAATAATATTCATCATCATCCTTATCTGGATTATCAGGCTTGGCATGTTGGTCTAAGATGTTTTTGGTGGTTTCTTTGAGTTTTGTTAAAAATAACTGCTCTTGAAGTTCTTTTTTATGCTCATAAGAGAGACTTGACTGAATGTACTGTGACAAATAAACCGTCATGTCATCAGAGGGCTTATCTACGTCGCCTCGGGTGCGGCTGTCTTTGTACATCTGTCTAAGCTGTGCCACATCATACAAATCCATGTAAATGGTGGCGATTTTTTCATTCAACCAAGAGTCAAACTCAGATGAAGATACCGACTCTGCCATGCTCTGTTTTAGCATGGATGAAGTCGCTTTGTCCTCATGGTACTGTTTGATAAGTTCTTTTTGCTTATGGGTTTTGATAAGCTCAGCAAGCGCTTCATTGACCAGAGTCTCGGTATCGCCTTTTAGAAGACCTGGGATTTGATGGGACTGAGCCACTTGATGGGCAATAAAGTATTCATCATCTAGGTCAGCCACTGCGATGGTCGATGTCGTCAGCAGTCCTAGCAACATCATCTTTGGCAGTAAAACCCAACTGCGTGTAAAGCTTTGGGACATTAACTTATTTTTCATCTGCCTTGTCATTCTCATGGTTGGTCTGGTTCGTCTGACCTTCTGATGTCTCATCATCCACTGCTGTCTTATCGGGTGAATCATCAGGATAAACCAAAGCAGAACGATGCTCCATGCCAAAATTTCTATCCAAAAAAAACTCATGCATTGACTGTTTGAGTTCTAATAATTTTTTTGCCAGCAGTTCATTGTTGTGACTGTCTGTGGTTGGTGGGGTCTGAGCCATTTGTAACTGTGTCAGTGACTGCTCATGCTCCTTTTGCAAAATCAAATACGCCTTGATAATCTCATCCTCAACCTGTCTCTCCTCTGCGGTGAGCTCTCTATCTGCCTCTGCCAAGCTCTCAAAAATGGCTTGGCGAGCATACTGCCTTGCCTTATCTTCTGATGCCCCAGTGTTGGCGTGTGCGGTCGTCATACATAGCACACAACCCAATATTCCTAATATATTTTTGCGTTTAACCATACTTCACCAATCATCAACGTTGCTATGCTCATAATAAATCAAACAAAAGAAGCCACCCGACCACATCAAATAGATGTCTAAATCACCCTATAAAATCATACATCATTTAGAACAAAATAACAACAATTACTATTAAAATTTATACAGCCACACTTGGGTTAAAACGTTCGCCCCAATCCTCCTTTTTTGACTGTACGAGCGTGAGTGTAGGGGGTTTGTATAACCCCTACATGATGGCAACATCATACCACAATTATACACAAGGACGTTTACGACCACGGCTGTCTTTGCAGGTGGGTTTTTCTGCCTCCAATCTCTTCATCATAGGCATAAATTCAGCAGGGATTTTTGGTGTGCCAGTACTGCAATCATAAACAATCGTTCCTTGCGGTAATTGGTGTTTTGTGGTGTAGGCATTTAATTCTGCTTCACTACGAATCTCCCGACCTTGGCAGTCTTTGGGAAGTTTGGGGGCGTCGCCATCGCAGATAAAGTTACCACCGATTTCACGGGGGAGACCGTGTTTTTCTGGATAGCTATTTCCTTCATGAGCATGTATAAATCCTTTTTGACAATCAAACCTCGCCTCACCTCGAGCATTTTTAAACCCCTTTGATTTACCATTTACCCCTGCTTCTTGACCATAGCCTCTTAGACCTTTAAATGGGTCGCAGGCGGTTAGGGTAAATGATGATAAAAGGATTGATAAAATAAGCATGGCTTTGGTTTTCATAAGGTCTCTCCTTATTTAGTCTTGAGAAACGGCTCTCTCAATATACAAACACAGAGCAAGCTAACTTTTACGATAGTGTGCCACAAACATGATTGATATCAACTTTGTTTAATGATACGATAATCATATCGAAAGTTTATAGAGAGTAATTATTATGTCCGTTTGTCCTGCCATAAGACAAGGTGATGCTACGACACATGGTGGTACAGTCATCACCGCCTCCTCTAATTTAAATATTTATGGAAAAACAGGCGCTTGTATGGGCGACATGGTTACTTGCCCAAAATGCCGAGGTACCTTTCCTATTATTGAAGGCGCCTCTAGTGCCAATACCTTTGGCAAATCTTTAGCATTAGATGGCATGATGACTGCTTGTGGTGCCAAACTCATTGCCTCGCAATCACAGTTTGTGGTAGAAATAACAAAAGGTAAGGGTGCTGCTCACAAAGCTTCCAGCAACACCGATTCTGCCACACCTTTGTTTGATGAACAGTTTGTCCTGCAAAGTGAAGACGGTACATTGCTTACAGGCATGGTATATGAACTCAAATTTTCCGATGGTTCTATCATTAAGGGGGTAACCTGCGATGAGGGTTGTACAGAGCGTATACAGGCAGATACCGCCTTGGAATTGGTAGAAATTAGTTATCCTGTACTTATACCCCCCTCCCAAGGGGACTGCTGTAGTGCAAGTGCAGAGATTGCCATGTATGATTTGCCTATCAATCAATACCAAAGTCAGCCTACTCTACTTACCAATTCACTGATTGGCATTTCAAAGAAAATATTGCAACTTATTTTTGGTAAATATAGAGGGCTTACCGCAAATGAGCGTAAGCTTGTCATGCCGATATTTAAAGACAGCATTGACTATGATAAAGTTAAGATTCATCATGGACGATTTATCCCAATCTTTCAACCCAGTCAAACTGCCATGACACCCTTTGGCACCATTCATTTTCCTGACGATATTTACGAAGAGGATTATACTTCACCTAGCAGGGTATTTCCGGATGTTATTTCTTCAAAAAATCTTTTTGTTCATGAAATGGCCCATGTATGGCAGTACCAATTAGGTTACTCGCCTTTTTTAAATGGTATTATTATTGCACTCAAAGGGGGTTATTTCGGGAATAGAAATTATATACATCATGATGGTTATCCAGTAGCCAATGCTTATGAGTATCTTTCTAAAGTTCAATCCAATCAAGACTTATCTGACTTTAATATGGAGCAGCAAGCCTCTATCGTTGCAGATTATTATGTTAATATTGCACATGGTTTAATCAACTTAAATGCCTCTCAGCTTGCAGATATTAGAATGATTATAGCTAAATTTGATAGGAATCCAAAAGATGCAGCACTTTTACCAAAACACAATGATGTATAAGTTTTTTATTATTTTAATGACACTATCCTCTCTTTCAATGGGTTATGCCAATTCATTTGTTAATCTTAGTAAAGAAGATGGCGAAGTGTTGATTTCTTTGGTGGATGATTATCCCTGTTTTAGTCTAAATGCCAATAAAGAAATCAGTAGTTTTTATCTTAGGGATATGGGGGGAGAAGACCCAAAATTACTGCCATTACAAGAAAATAATTTTCATTATAATGGTCATTGTATCAGTTATGGCTATGATGTTTCACATAAATTTATTCACAATAGCTCCTATGAAATATATATAAAAGTCGCCGCCGAAGATATGAAAAAATACCGTTATCATTATCATAAGGCAAGCTTTTGCGTCCTAAAATCCCAAAAAGGAACAACACGACTGGTTAAAACTAGAAAATCGCATTTTTGGGAGACTGGTGGTCAATTGAAATGCACCAATCAGGACTGGACGCAAAAATAATTGCCACTTGCCCTTAAAATAAACATGATTTAACCAAGAAAGCTCAAATGGTAAGTCTATAACTGTAGTTGTATACCCCACATCATACCACAATTATACACAAGGACGTTTACGACCACGGCTGTCTTTGCAGGTGGGTTTTTCTGCCTCCAATCTCTTCATCATAGGCATAAATTCAGCAGGGATTTTTGGTGTGCCAGTACTGCAATCATAAACAATCGTTCCTTGCGGTAATTGGTGTTTTGTGGTGTAGGCATTTAATTCTGCTTCACTACGAATCTCCCGACCTTGGCAGTCTTTGGGAAGTTTGGGGGCGTCGCCATCGCAGATAAAGTTACCACCGATTTTTAGGGGGAGACCGTGATAGCTTAGATAAGATGAGCCTGTTCCTGCTGACAAAGTACTTCCTGTACATTTTGACACATTCCCCCCCTAGCATTTTTAAATCCTTTAAATTTTCCATTTGCTCCTGATTCTTGTCCATAGCCTCTTAGACCTTTAAATGGGTCGCAGGCGGTTAGGGTTAGGGATGATAGGGTTAGCATGATGATAAGAAAGATGTTAAAAGGCTTCATGATATTTCTCCTTGTGATTTAGCCTTGATGGACAGTTCGGTAGAACTGGTTGGTTTGTGGGTTGATGTGGGGGACACTGACATAAGCCAGTAAGAGACTGGCTGGGTCTCTTTTCATGGTGCTACACCAGTGTAGGTAGTCGTGAAATAGGATTTTGCTTTTGTTTGCGTCTTTAATACCAACATAGTACTCTTTGCCCTCTTGTGTGCCATTGATGATATCATTATCAATAAAGTATTTGGCTTTGTTGGTTTTAAAGTTTTGGTATTTCTCCCAAGCTTTATCAATCAGGTCTTTGGAAAGTCTTTGTAGCATTGTATCACCATCAAAGGTGTTTATGTCATATTTGGTGAATTGATATGAGTGATGAATGCCTAGGTCTTTCATGATGTCAAACATGAGTTTGGTGGCGACTTTGGGGTAGTGTTTGGAAATGTCATCAACCCTGTCTTTGCCATTATCAAACTTTCTATGTACCTTAATCTTATCCATCTTTAATTTATCCCAACCGCTGTCATCTCGCCAAATCTCCCTTTTGTCTTTATCAAACCAACCTTGCCTAGATAAAATATTAATAACTTCATCAAAATCTGCCCGTTGTAGCTCCATCAGGGCTTTTTCTTCGGCTTGTACCACTTGGGAGAAGACCAAAGGAGAGAACAGATTGATTTTGGTCAGTAGGGCAAAGGGAGCACTGGCTAGGTTGTATTTTTGGCAGATGGTGGTGGGGTCGTCAACGTGTTTAAGCTCCCATTTTTTTTCATCCGTCTTTTCATTTTTATCTTGCTTCCACCTTGTCTCCAACCCATCCCCGATGTCGGTATGACAACCAGGAATGACAACCTCAAAGCCACAGCCTTGCTGTACACACTCAGCGATGGTGGTGGTGGCAAACTTTTGGCGGAACTCATGACCTGCGACGATGTGGACGACTTGGATGGGTCTGCGTGAGCCAAAGATAAGCCCTTGTTTTTCGTCTTTGACATCGTCATCGTGGTTTAGCCCGATGGAGCTGACGGTATCAAAGAGTCCGACAAACTTTACTTTAAGTTGCATGACTGGTTTGTTATCTTTGTCTTTTTGTATAAAACTCAACGCTGGGGCTGATGGTCTGGGTCTGTCCCTGTCTGGGATACGGTCAAAGGGACCTTCATTGACATACCGCTCCTCTTCGTTTAGTAGCTTATCCACCTCTTTGGTGATGTCCTTGTCATGTCCATAGTTTAGCACACGATGGACAAACATGCGAGCGGTGGCAGCCCCCCGACTAAAACCATAGACATTAAAGCTGACTTGGTCAACCTCTATGGCTTGGCTCTTTTGTTGTATGACATTGTATATCTTTCTAAACATTTGCTGAAGTTTGCCATAAACACCGCTATCGCCCATGCCCAGACCAGAGCCAATCATACTATCACCTGAGAAGTCTTGTTTGATAAGACTGTAATGGGCATTTTTTGGGTCATAATCAGAATGCTTGGCAGGAACCAAAGGATTGGTTTGCTCTCTGGCTTTATGAGGTGTTACTGCACCTGCACCATCGACATACAGTGCCACCATACGCTCATTACCACCAAAAGCTCGTGCCAGTTGGTCTACACCTGTGGGAGCTCGTGCAAAGCTGGTGTTATTGCCGTTGTACTCTTTTTTGAGTAGCCGTTCGGCATAGGTGGTATCCCCATCAAATGGACGACGGGTCTTTTTTTGGTTCTCTCCTTTACTAATGGTTTTCTCAACACCGTGAACTTTGTCAGGGTCATTATACCTATCACTATTATAACGACTGTTCCAAGTGCCGTCAAAAAAGACGTTTATCTCCAAATAGTTGACGGTACATTCTACCGATGAGCCGTCTTGTGGGTTACTTGTGCCTTTGCCGATGCTTTTTGGTGGGCTTTGTTCTGTATTTGTACTGGTTTGCTCCATGTGTCTCTCCTATCTGAACCAAGTGTACTCATCATCACTGAGTGCCTTTGTGGTTATCTGTGCGTCTAGTATCTGCTCTTTGTGTCCGTTGGTCAAAAACACGTTATCTGTCATGTCCGTGGTGAGATTGACCACCAATGCGGTAGGTCTGTTTGAGCTAAAAAAGCCTCTAAACACCTCAAAAATCGCCACGTCATCATCGGGCTGTTCGGTTCTGCCCTGTCTGTGCTTGGATAGGTTTATCATCGCATGGTGTCTTTTGCCCTGTTTTTTGAAAAACAGTGAGAGCCATGCAGGAGCAGGACTGGGGATGGCTGAGTCTTTTGGTGTCTGTGTGTCATATGTGGCTATCTCGCCATTGACATAGCCGACATGATACACCACTGGACTGACATCACAGGCTAGATGCCATGCAAATCGCTGTGTGCTGTATCTGTGCCAACGGTCGGGTAGCTTGCCCTGCTCGATTTGTGCCAAGATGGTGGGTGGTACTTTGGCTAAGTATGTGGCGACATACTCTGACATGGTCATCCTACTGGGGTCAAAGTGGTTGGTCAGTGCAAAAACTCCCATGATGCATTCGCCACTTCTGCCTCATATGTGGCAAGCTCCTGTATGTGGTTGGCAAAACCTGCCCGCAAACTCACAAAGCCGTTTGGGGCGATGGCAAACTGGATGTTAATAAAACCTTTGACGACCTGTTCGTGCGTGGTGAGTGTCTGCTGTGCCAACTGCTGTAGCTTGTCCGTGGGTAGATACACAGCCGTATGATAAAAACAGGACTCTGCAAAAGATAGCCACATGAGCTTGACACCAACAGGTAAAAATGTCGGGCTACTGGGCGAACCACCGATGGTATCCACCGCACCGTTACGCTAGCCACCGCCAGCTTGGGCATAAAAGCCCACTCGCTCATCCCCCATCTCATCAAAGAACCAAAAACTCTCTCCTGCCACAAGCTCTATCGGGTAGTGTGTGGGAGCGAACACTTGGGTGTTCCACATGAGTTTGGTGAGTGTGTCGTCTGTGTGTATGTTATCGGTCATCTAAAAATACCTCCAAATCGTCTGTCAAGCCACCTGTAAAGATACGCTCGGTCTGTCCATCTTTGTCAGTGACACCATAAAATACTTCGCCTGATTTACTGACAATCTTGTAACGCTCGTTTGCTAATATATTACCATCAATATCTTTTAATAGACCTCTTTCCAAACTACCCCAGCTCAAAATTATAAATCGCAGAAATT
>ERZ1023310.84-NODE-84-length-26660-cov-8.735050_pt1 | contig 26660 bp, 26 predicted proteins | sample MGYA00380476_ERZ1023310 | MGnify/ENA primary metagenome ERZ1023310 (study PRJEB33173, sample SAMEA4830346) | metagenome | study: EMG produced TPA metagenomics assembly of the PRJEB25223 data set... | reverse complement strand
CTGTGTTGAATGATTGTTGAAGGCTGTGTCTTTTTTATGGGATACAGTTGCTACTTACAGCCAACAAAATTGTATTTTACTACAAAAACCGTTCGCCCTGAGCTATGCCTGCGGGTCGGTTTCCGTCATGGTTCGACAAGCTCACCACGAACGGAAACCGTGGTACTTTTTCATTTTGTATAGTGTACTTTTTAAACCAAGACCAAATAAAATGGCATCTTAGGCGTTATAACCCCAAACCCTATCCCCCACAATCCCCCTCATATCATCAGACATATCCACTTCAAAAACTTGCACACCGTCATCGCTCGGCACGGCAATCCGCCAAGCGTGCAGACACAGTCGTTTTATGCCCTTTTGGGTGGCAAGGCTTGCTTGCGTGGGCGACTGATATTTGTCATCGCCAAGCAAGGCATGACCGATACTTGCCATATGCACACGGATTTGGTGCGTGCGTCCTGTCAAGGGGCTTGCCTTGACAAGACTTACCGCCATGCCGTCTATCTCAAAATTTGCCAAGACTTCTATCATGGTTTGGGACGGCTTGCCGTCTTTATCTACCCTAACTCGTCTTTCGCCATTTTTTAGGGTGTATTTGAGTAATGGCTTGTCTATTTTTTGACCGCTCTTGACCGTCCCATGCACCACGCACAGATAGTCTTTTTGTATGGTTTTTTCTCTAAAATGGGCTTGTAAGTCTTTCAAGCTACTGCGTTTTTTGGCAATAAGGAGTAGCCCCGATGTGTCTTTGTCAATCCGATGAATAAGTTCTAAATATTTTTTGCCCGTTGCCACTCGCATGGCTTCAATCACCCCAAAACTCTCGCCACTTCCGCCATGCACCGCCAAGCCGTGCGGTTTGTTTAGCACAATCAAGCCGTCATTTTCAAAAACCACTCGTCCAAGCAAACCTTTGGCAAAGTCGTCCGACACCACAGGCTCATCACGCACGCTCAGGCGAATGGGAGCGACACGCACGACATCGCCCACACTTAGGCGGTCATGGGGCTTACAGCGTTTTTTGTTGATACGAATTTCATCGTCTCTGATGAGCTTATATAGGTGCGAGCGGGGCAAGCCTTTTAGGCGAGCGAGCAAAAAATTATCAATGCGTTGTCCGTCTTGGTTGGCAGTTACGGTCAAAAAATTGACACGGCTAAAATCGCTAATCACATCATCAGCCGATTGGGGCGTTTTGGGGGAATTTTGGGTCATATTGTTAAATTTTTAAAATTTTGATAGGAAAATTTGGGTAAATCTGATATAGTTTAGCACGTTACCAAATAAAGTGATGACAAAAGTGAAATTTTTGCCAAAAATGGCGTTTTGATTAAAAATACCAAACATAATCTTGGTATTGATTATTTATATTCATCACAGGTAGCCCACCCAATTTTTTATTTTGCACATCAAGGTGCGTAAGATTTTTTGCCAAACACACACAAAAACACAAGACAAACACTGTTTTTGTAGAATCCGCTGTTTGGTCTCATCGGTGCAAGCGATGACTGTATGATTAAGGGTTATTCCCAACCAATTTTTTAGGCGTTGAACTGATTTGGTAATCATTTACCAAATGGGTTTTTAGTTTTGTAAATTTTTATTGTAAAAAGCCAAAACAAGGATACTCATGTATCCGATTTTTGCAAACCTAACACACCATAAAGCCCAACCATTTGTCTAATAGGCAACGCCCTATCTTACCGCCTTGATGTTTACTTTTTTAAGGAACATCATGAAACGCATTCTTATCAACGCCACCCACAACGAAGAGATTCGTGTGGCACTGTGCAAAGACCACCACCTTTACGATTTTGACCTAGAAAATCGCACTCGTGAACAAAAAAAAGCCAACATCTACAAGGGGCATATTACCCGTGTGGAGCCGTCATTAGAAGCGGTATTTGTGGAATACGGCTCGGCTCGTCAGGGCTTTTTGCCCCTGCGTGAGATTGCCCCTGAGTATCTCAAAGGCAACCCACGCACCGACAATATCCGAGACATCATCAAAGAAGGCGACAGCGTCATCGTTCAAGTCGAAAAAGAAGAACGTGGCAACAAAGGGGCAGCCTTGTCCACCTACATCTCGCTGGCTGGGCGGTATTTGGTACTCATGCCAAACAACGCCAAAGGGGGCGGTATCAGCCGTCAAATCTCAGGCAAAGTGCGTGATGAAATGAAGCAAATCATCGCCAGTCTATCAATACCCCGTGGCATGAGTGTGATTGTACGCACGGCAGGGATTGGCAAGGGCTTTGATGACCTACAAAACGACCTAAACCACCTGCTTGATGCGTGGTCATCTATCCTAGAACAAAACCGCACTCGCCCAAGCCCCTGCCTTGTTCACCAAGAAGCAGGCGTGGTTACTCGTGCCGTGCGTGATTATCTGCGTGATGACATCGGCGAAGTGTGGATTGACTCTGAGAACGCCTATAACGAAGCGGCTCACTTTATTGCGTCTGTCATGCCAACCCAAATGGGCAAATTGCGTAAATATACCGATTATGAACCCCTATTTACCCGCTTTGGCATTGAGCGTCAGATTGAAACCGCCTATCAGCGTGAAGTGCGTCTGCCGTCTGGTGGCTCTATCGTCATCGACCAAACCGAAGCCATGGTGGCAATCGACATCAACTCCGCCAAGTCCACCAAAGGCTCGGACGTCTCCGAGACCGCTTACCACACCAACCTAGAAGCCGCCGATGAGATTGCCCGTCAGCTACGCCTAAGAGACATGGGCGGTCTGATTGTCATTGACTTTATTGACATGAACGACCCACAGCACCAAAAAGACGTGGAAAAACGCTTAATTGATGCCACCCGCTACGACCGTGCCAGAGTGCAGTTTGCCGAGATTAGCAAATTTGGTCTTATGGAGATGAGCCGTCAGCGTCTGCGTCCGTCCCTAGAAGAAGCCACAGGCTATCTGTGTCCACGTTGTCATGGCAATGGCATGATACGGGATTTGCGTTCTTTGGCTCTGTCTATCATGCGACAAATCGAGCAGATTGCCCTAAAAGAGCGTATGGGCGAGATTCAAGCCGAAGTGCCGACCGAGATTGCTGCCTTTTTGCTGAACGAAAAACGTGAAAGCCTTGTCCATCTAGAACAAGACTCAGGCACACGCATTACCGTTTTACCGCACGCCCACTTAGAGTCGCCCAATTTTAGCCTACACTTCAACCCAGACGGCTTTGCCCCAGCAAGCTATGAGCGGATTGTTGATGTTGAAGAACGTGAAAACATTGACCGTGGTTATGAAGTGAATTGGCAAACCAAAACCGATGAGCCGACCACGGTGGCAAACCGTTGGCAAAAGGCAGATAATGCCACCGCCAAAGCCAAAGACCAAAAAGGCGATAATAAACGAGATAAAGCCCCCCAAGAGACCCCCAAACAGTCCCAAGAAGTCAAAGCTGTGGCATGGCTGTCCAACCTATTCACTCCTAAGCCACAGGCACGCCTTACTCATGCCCTAAATAACGCAGACGCTGCCGCTGCCATCGAGTCCATCGTCAATGGTGGGGCGAGTAGCTTGGGTGCATTTGGACAAATCAACCTACCAAAACCCAGCGAAACCACGTCCAAAGAAGCCCCACAAAAGCCAGAAAGAGCCGAGCGTAACACCCGCACCGAGCGTGATGACAAATACAAGAAAAAATCCAAACCTGCCAATGATGACAAAAACGACAAGGCAGAAAAGCGTGAAGGTGTCCGTGATACCCAAGGCGACAAGGACAAAAACAGAGCCGAACGCCGTAAAAAAGAGCAGGACTACTACCCCAAGCGTGAGCCACACTCTCAGCGTGAACCTCGTGGCGAGACGGTGCGTGGCGAGACACTAAAACCTGCCGACAAAGCGGACATGGTGAATGCCAACAGTCATCAGTCAGGCAAAATCTCTCACGACAAAACGGACAAAGGGGCGGACAAATCAACAGCCAAGCCCCAAGCCCATGAATCAAAGCCAGAATCAAAACATGAGCCAAGAGCAGATAAAGGCACTGATAAACCTACCAAAGCTGACCGCACCACACATAAATCTGCCAATCCTGATGAAGTGGTGCTACACATCAGCCCCATCACCGAGCCTGAGATGACAGGCGATGTGGTGCATGTCTCGCTAGACAACAGCAAACCCAAACCAAAACGCACCAAGGTCGAAAGAGCCGAAAAAACCGAACCTGCCGATGAACCCAGCAAAGACAGCGACGTGGCAGACTTGGCGGTGCCAACAGAAGTGCAAGCAGAAGTGGTGGCAGAGACCATCGGTGTGGATGGTGATGTTACCGCCCCTGTTACTGCACCTGCCGATGATATAGGAGCAAATCAAACAGGGCAAGTCACATCCACCCAAGTAGATGAAGTGAGCACCCATGCTAATGACATGATACAGCGCACGGACGCACCCACTGCCAATGTCGTGAGTGCAGAACGCCTAACCACGCTCGCCCAAGAGATGAACAAGGCAATCAACGACCCCCGAGTCGTGGCAGTCGCCCTGCGTGAGAAGCTCGGTCTGACCAAAGCACAGCCAGCCCCCACTACAACTCGCCCGACCATCACAGGCACGGCAGGCGAGTTTATCCAAAGCGTGTTAGGCGACACCCTGCCCCAAGCATGGCGTGACGACTTTGTGGCACACTTTTTGCGTGCGGTAGATACCATTCACGCTGACAAACCCACAGAGACCCACTCTGCGACAGACGGCGAGCAGGCGTTCGAACAGGCGTTTGCCGAGCAGTTCGCCAACTATGGCTATGCCCCACTCTCAGACGAGTATTTGGCAGACTTTGCCGAGCATACCACCGCACAGCGTGCATGGCACATCGAACAAGGCAAAACCGAAGCCATACCACGTCCCATCGCTCAGCGTGCCAGCAACGACCCCCGTGGTCAGCACCCTGACTTAGGCACAAGTCCTATCCTTGATGAGACGGTAGGCAAATCTGTCCCGAATGTAGTAGCAGATGAGACGCCAACCCCTGCCACAGAAGCTCACAAGCCTGAGCCTGTGGACAGCCCTGACCTGCCAGCAGGCGACATGGCTGAGCCTTTACCCCCTAAGACAGAGCCTAGCACAAATGACACTACCGAGCCGAGCTTGTTAGAGTCTGCCAGCGATACCATGGATAAAGTGTTAGAATCCGCAGAATCCGCCTTAGAATCTTTGGTGCAAGCCTTGGATGACATCATCAGCCCAGCTGATGAACCCAAAGACGATGGTCAAACGTCAGACTCCAAAGCCCTCAAAGCAAGTGATAAGGCAAGTGATGAGACCACCAAAACCAGTCCTACCAGCTATAAGGACATGATTGAGAGCGTCTCAGGTCAGCTGTTACAACCAACAGGGATTTTAAATTTGGTAACGCCCAAAAAGCCCAAGCCCGCCAAAGCAAAAACCCCAAAACCTGCCAAAACCCCCGCCAAAAGAACATCTAAGGCAGCCCAGAAGGCAGAAGTCGTCAAACGCAAACCCAAAGCCGATGACAACGCTCCACTTGATAACCCATCATCTGATGACAATCAGGCGTGATGAACCGTCATACAAAACCGCTCAAATCTCATTGGGCGGTTTTGCTTTACGATCAAAACATGATTTAAAAATCGCTTGCAATCTGCCAAAAACCTGCTATAATAATCGCCTATTCGGGGTGTAGCGCAGCTTGGTAGCGCACTTGCATGGGGTGCAAGGGGTCGCGAGTTCGAATCCCGCCACTCCGACCATACAGCAGTCTAGGGCTATCTCACATTGTGCGATAGCCCTTGATTTTTCTAACTTATATCTCTTTTCCTTGTCTTTGGTTGTCCACCATAATCTATTGCTATCCATGAATTTTGTTGGTATTTAAGTTCGCCATCACAATATACCAAAAAATCCTTGCAGATACCGCCATTCAATGCCTACCGCCTAACAAAAAATGCACACCAAATAAGCCTAATAAAATCATATGGTTGTACAAATACACCGCCAAAAATAAAATAAAACCTAGCAAATGGCGAAAGTAGGAAAGTAAACTAAAAACCCCTACAAGCCCCATAAATAAAGGCTTTACGTCATTTTCCCCACGTTTTCCCCATTTTCCCCCAGATTGGGAAAATGCCTTGATTGGTTGTGTGATTAAATTTATAATGTACGCACAACAAACACAAGGACAACCCCATGACAGCTACCGAACGCATTCATCTTAGAACCACGCCCCACGCCATGATGAAGCAAGCAAGCGGTTGGGCGTGAACATGAGCCAATTTATTTTAGATAGTGCTTATCAAAAAGCCCTTGAAATACAACAACACCAAGAGAAAAACCCATGATTATTGACTTGCTACCACACATCAAACAAGCCATTATTGCCAAAGCCCACGAGCAGGGTTTAACGGTGCAGGAAATGCTCGCCAAAGATTATGATGATACTTGGCAGGTATTAGACCAACACGGCTTAAATGGCGATGAAATCCGCCTAACTGATGATGAAACACGGCATTTGATGACAGTTTGAGAATGTATTTTAAGGTTTAGATGGACTTAGATTGGGGCAATCTAATTAGATGATTCAAATTTGAATCATGTATCAGTTTTAAAAGGCTAGGAAGTCATGAGCCGAACGGTGGTTATTTTTCATACCTTAGACCGCCCCGCCTACCATCTTATTTATTAAGGCATGGTAAGGTATGAGAGCATGGCGATTTATGACTTTAAGAGCCTGTTCATGATTAGAGCGTGCCCACCATTGATAACATTTTTATAAAGTAAGGTCAAAACTTAACACTTTAACTCAATTTTTGTAATGAAAATATCCGTTTAAACAGGCGCGCCCACCCTTGACAGAATTGTTTGGCTAATTTAGGATAAATTAAAAAATTACCAATCATGAAACTTATCGCCCTCTTACTTATCATCTTATCATGCGTGGCGATTACCGCCATGATTCTATTATCCAATAACCAAAGCCAATTTACACATATCAGCTATGACATGTGTACGCATAAAGAGTTAAGTAAGATTACCCTAAAATGGGGCGGATTTTATGACCAATCATGATTTTGATATGCCTGCCCTTCATGTGATTGGCGACAAACAAACCATTTAAACAATCCAAGATGAATTTAATCAAATCCAAAATACGCACTCGGGGGCGGATAATTGCCATATCTCCAATCTTAACTACCACGCCAAGCACGTCAATCCCAAATTAGCACCCACATTCCTAATGACGTGGATTATATCAGCTATGCTCCGCCTAATATCAGACAGGATAAAGCGGTATATTGCCACTATCATTTTAGTGAGCAAATTTTTACCACGCCACAAGCAAAGTCGCAATGCCATTTTATTTATCTTGATAATGACCGCCTTATCACCGAAGACATTAGCGATTTAGAGCGACTGCATTTAACGCTCATGTATGGCACACATCAATTTTATAAACCATACAGCTTTGTTTATAAATGGCATGATAACACCCATTTACGCTATGGCATGACTTTTACCACCAAAGTGAATAATCAGCGTTATGGATATGCTGGTATTTATTAAGGGTAATTAACATATTTTTAAAAATAAAAAATAAGGGCAAATTTAATTTACCCTTATTCATCTATTTAAATTTAACACTAATATATTTAAACAAACCCAAACCCCACTTTTTTATCATCAACCGCTTTATATTCTTTTTCATCAATATGGGTTAATTCAGCAAGGGTCATCTCTTTATCCACCGTGATGTCTTTGCCAATGGATTTTAGATAATTATTGCATTTTTCTATGGATAATTTGCCAAATTGATATTCAGCAATCAGTCGCCCACGTCTTAATAAGGCGTGGTCAATATCCATTAAATCGGCATTAAAGGTACAAATAAACTGGCATTCTAACACGTCTGATAATATCCCGTCAGCGATATTAAGAATAATCCCCACCACGTCCGTTTGATTGCCACCGCCGACACGCTCGGCGATATAGTTTTCACAGTCTTCTAATACCAGTACCGAATTTTTTTGTTCAATGAGCATACTCATAAATTCAGGTTTGGCAAGCTCGCCAATCATATTATTTGGTACAAAAATAAAATCTTTATCGGGAATTTGGGCGGTCAGCCATTTGATATAATTGGTCTTGCCCGTCCCTGCCAAACCATGCAATAACACCACGCCTTTTTTGCCTTGTGCCAATTCGTCTTTGACTTTATGATGAGTTGGCAAAAAGTCGTCATTATACATCGTCTGCAAGTCAAGCGTATAAGGTTTAATGCCTTGGTGCTTAAATACCAAATCCCGACCTTCTTTTAAAAGCAGTAATACTTTGCTGTCTTTTGAGATGTATTTTTGCAAATACTCATTAAAAAAGGTGCGAATATTGCTCAATGAATTTTCATTGGTTGGGTCATAAAAAATATGGTCTATTCGCAAAAATCCTGATTCAATAATGGTTTTGTCATATTCATTACTTAGGTTTTCACTGGCGACAATGAATAAGTCATATTTGTCATAAAAATAGCAAATTTCATTTTCATAAAAAAGATGGTTCTTTTTATCAAATGCCACAGGATGATAATCGGTGCATTTAACAAAATCCACCAATTTGTCTTTTTTAATCACCATATCATGAAAATCAACACTGGGCAAAATAGACGATAAAAGCTGATAATAAGGGTTGTCATGCGTGGACGTAGAACGCTCCAAATCCTGTGCCACGATTTGATATTGATTGTCCATATAGACTTCATTAAAAATCTTTTTTGGATGATAATGCTTAGATTGTAAAATTTTCATAAGATAACTTCGTTTTTTGTGAATGTATTCATTGCCAAATAAGATAATAACAGATAAAGTTAAAAATTGCCAATCATCTTTAAGCATTCGCTCGCCATTATCATACCCACGCTTGCCGTTACCGTAACTGCCGAGCCATAGCCACCGCAGTTAAGTCCGCTCTCGCAGGCATTGGCAAGTTTTAAGGGTTCGGACGAATAGACACATTTCATGCCAAACTTCTCTTTTAAAGATTTATTGATATTTTTATCTCTTAGGTTTTGGCGTAATTTGGCAAGTAAGGGGTCTTGATACACGTCTTTTAAATCGCTCACTTTTATTTGCAAAGGGTCAATTTTTCCCCCTGCTCCGCCTGAGATAATGAGCTTGACTTTATTGAATCGGCAATATAGGGCAATTGCTAATTTGGCATTTATGTCATCCACACAGTCTAATATAACAAGCGGTCTTTTTTTGACTTTGTAGTCTTTTATGGTTTCAATATTTGGTAATAACTCGCCAATATTATCAGGCGTGATAAATTCATCAATGGCATTGATTTTGATATTGGGGTTAATGCCGATTGCTCGTTTTGTCATCTCGCCAATTTTTGATTCGCCAAAGGTGTCGGTTAGGGCGGGCAGTTGGCGATTGACGTTGCTCTCCACCAGCACGTCCATGTCAATGAGCGTCAGCTCGCCCACGCCAGTACGGGCAAGGGCTTCTGTCGCCCACGACCCCACGCCACCGATACCGATGATAACAACGTGAGCATTGGTAAATTTATCAAAATCATCTTGATATAGCGTGCGTGTGCCTGTAAATCTGCGGTTGGTCATTTTATTTTACTCTTTAAATTTTATTGATTTTTAAATAAATTAAGCGAATTAAAAAAACCGTTCGCCCTGAGCTAAGTCGAAGGGTGAAACGGTTTTTCGTCATGGTTCGACAAGCTCACCACGAACGGAAAAACCCATTAAAAAATCATTTAATAATATTCAAAATTAGTTTTAAATGCCTCATTGCTGTTTTGCCAAAGTTGATATGCCAAGGTTTCTTTATCCATATTAAATAACACCGCCAATTCATCTAAAACATATATTAAATTTTTGGGTTCATTAAAATAATTACCGCCCAGTTGAGCAGGGATAGGATTCATATCAGGGCAATCGGTTTCAATCACAAAAGCAGATACGCCAATTTTATCAAATACCGTTTTTACCGCTTGGCGTAATTTTTTGGCATTGGGGTTGGTGATTTGCCCTGTAATGCCAATTTTAAAACCCAATTTGGAAAAATGCAACGCTTCATTTTCGCCACCGCTAAAACTGTGAGCAATACCGCCTTGATTATGGGCGTTATATTTTTGTGCTTTTAAGAGTTTTAGGGTATCAGCGTGCGATTTACGAATGTGCAATAAAATAGGCAAATCATGCGTTTTGGATAAGCCTATTTGCTCTATAAAAAATCGGCATTGTTTATCATAACTATCCGCCGATTTTAATTCATCAGGATAAGTATCAAGCCCTATCTCGCCAATGGCAATGTTGGGATATTTTTTTAGATAATTATCCAACAGAATTAAATCATCATCGCCATGCTCTTTGATATATAACGGGTGCAAGCCACACGCCAAATGGTGCTTAATTGGATAATGGCTATCGGCATGGTGTTTGACCTGTCTCATTCTGTCAAAATACTTTGCCAAATAGCCGATAAGCACCACATGACGCACGCCATGAGCAAAGGCGATGTGATTGTATTCATCACGCTTGTTGTCGTATTCGGGTACGTCAAAATGGGTGTGAGTGTCAAATAGGTACATGGTTAGCCCTTATCCAACACCATTTTCAAAAACCGCCCTGTATGCGATTTTTCGTCTTGTGCCACCTGTTCGGGCGTGCCTGTGGCGACAATCTCGCCCCCACCCGAACCGCCTTCATAACCCAAATCGACGATATGGTCAGCGGTCTTGATGACGTCCAAATTATGCTCAATGACCACCACCGTGTTGCCCTTATCTCTAAGGGCGTGCAAGATGTCAAGCAGTTTGGCAATGTCTTCAAAATGCAGTCCTGTGGTCGGCTCATCTAGGATATACAGGGTTTGTCCTGTGTCTCGTTTGGCAAGCTCTTTGGCAAGTTTGACCCTTTGGGCTTCGCCCCCTGATAGGGTTGTGGCGGATTGCCCAAGCTGAATGTAGCCCAAACCTACTTGCATAAGAGCTTCTAATTTGCGATGAATGGCAGGAATTGCTTCAAAAAACACCAATGCGTCCTCTACCGTCATGGCAAGCACGTCCGAGATGGATTTGCCCTTGTAGTGGACTTCTAGGGTCTCACGATTGTAGCGACTGCCTGCACAGACGTCGCACGGCACATACATGTCTGGCAAAAAGTGCATTTCCACCTTTATCATGCCGTCTCCTTGACAGGCTTCACAGCGACCGCCCTTGACATTAAAGCTAAACCGCCCCGCCTTATAGCCCCTTGCCCGAGCTTCGGGGGTTTGGGTAAATAGGTCTCTGATGAGCGTAAACACGCCCGTATAAGTGGCAGGGTTGGAGCGTGGTGTGCGACCGATTGGCGACTGGTCTATGTCCACCATTTTATCAAGGTGTTCAAGCCCCGTGATTTTGTCATACGGCTCAGGCACAAGCGTGGTGGCGTTATTTAGGTGCGTGGCGGACAGTGGCATGAGCGTGCGGTTAATGAGCGTGGATTTGCCAGAGCCTGATACGCCTGTGATACAGGTCATCACGCCGATTGGGATTTGTAGGTTTACATTTTTTAAATTATTGCCCTTGGCTCCGTCTAGGCGGATATACAAAGGCTCGGTTACGGTTTTTTTGCCTTTTTTTATCTCGCCTGTCTTGGCACTGTGGCGGATTTTGGGAATCTCAATGCGTTTTTTGCCCGATAAATATTGCCCTGTTAATGAATTATCGTTACCTGCAATCTCGTCCGCCGTTCCTGTGGCAATCACCCGTCCGCCATGCACGCCTGCCCCCACGCCAATGTCAATGATGTGGTCAGCGGTGCGAATGGCATCTTCGTCATGCTCCACGACAATGACGGTATTGCCTAGGTCTCGTAAGTGCGTGAGCGTGGATAACAGGCGGTCATTGTCTCGTTGGTGCAAGCCAATGGACGGCTCATCTAGCACATACATGACCCCCATTAGTCCCGCCCCGATTTGGCTTGCCAGACGGATACGCTGGGCTTCCCCGCCCGATAAGGTCTCGGCAGAGCGGGCAAGGGTCAAATATTCTAGCCCCACTTTGGTCAAAAAGCCCAAACGTTCACGGATTTCTTTAAAAATCTTATCCGCCACTTCGCCTTTATGTCCGCCGATGTGTAGGTTTTCATAATACTGCCACGCTTGCCCTATCGGCAGATGAATGATGTCGCCCACGCCCCGTCCGTCCACTTTGACGTTACGGGCGATGTCGTTTAGGCGAACGCCGTTACACACGTTGCAAGTCGTGTCAGATAAATATTGGGCTAACTCATCTCGCACGATGTTGCTAGTGGTGCTGTGATAACGGCGTTCTAGGTAGGGCAAAATCCCTTCAAATGGCACGGTTTTGGTCGTTTTACGCCCCCGTTCATCGGTAAAATTAAAGGTCAGTTTTTCTTTGCCCGAACCGTTTAGGATAATGGTTTGCTCTTTTTTGGTTAAGTCTTGCCACGGCTTATCCATGTCAATGCCAAAATGCGTGCAAACGGTGGTCAGTAGCCCAAAATAATAAGCATGGCGTTTGTCCCAACCGTGTATCGCCCCTTGATTTAAGGACTTGGCAGGTTCGGTAACGATACGCTCGGCAGAAAAATACTGGCGTTTGCCAAGCCCATCACAAGACGGACACGCCCCAGCAGGGTTGTTAAAACTAAACAGGCGTGGCTCCAACTCACTCACCGCTCTATCGCAGGCAGGACAAGAGTGCTTGGCGGATAGCACGGTCTCGCTCTCATCGTCCATATCGTGCAAAATGGCAATGTCCGAGCCTAGCCGTAACGTGGTCTCCAAGCTCTCCGCCACACGGTTACCCAAATCATCTCGCACCTTAAACCTATCCACCACCACGTCTATGGTGTGCTTGTGCGTTTTGGCAAGCGTGGGTAGCTCGTCCATGTCATAGACCACCCCGTCAATGCGAACTTTGGTAAAGCCCTGTGCCTGTAAGCTCTCCAACAGGGCAATATGCTCGCCCTTACGCTCACGCACGACAGGGGCAAGGAGCATGAGCCGAGTGCCGTCAGGTTTGGCAAGAATGTCGTCCACCATTTCGCTCACCGTTTGGGCGACCATGGGCAAGCCGTGTTCAGGACAATGGGGCGTGCCGACACGAGCGAACAGCAAACGCAAATAATCATACACTTCGGTAATCGTACCGACGGTGGAGCGGGGGTTGTGGTTGGTTGATTTTTGTTCAATGGCAATGGCAGGGGATAAGCCTTCTATGCTATCCACGTCAGGCTTTTCCATTTGTGATAAAAACTGGCGAGCATAAGCAGACAGGCTCTCCACATAACGTCTTTGCCCTTCGGCGTAGAGCGTATCAAAAGCCAGCGATGATTTGCCCGAACCTGACAAACCCGTAATCACGACCAACTTATCTCGTGGAATGTCCACGTTGATGTCTTTTAGGTTGTGGGTTTTTGCCCCTTTGATACTGATGTATTCGTGTGCCATGATGTGCCTTATTTGCTTAATATTTTGATAAATGTGGGTTTATATAATGGGGGTGTTTTTAAAATTTGAAATGGCAATAACCAAAATTTACAATGATAAAACAGCACAAAAAAACCACCCAAATATAGAATATTTAGGTGGTTTATTTTATGAACCCAATTAAAATTAATCAGGCAAATTTAACTTCTGTTTATTTAGTACTTATTAGTACTTCACACGATACCATGCATCACGAGCAGCAAGTTTGGCTTGTTCCCACGCCAGACGTGATTCGCCTTTAACTTCATTCCATGAACGCTCCAAATCACTCTCATAATCTTCAAAACGAGCGCCAGCAGGGTAGCGTGGACGGTTGGCATAACCTACGGCATAAGCAGGTAGGTAGTCACGGTCATAATCATAGCCTGCTACATAGCTTGGCGATGTGGCATAGTGAGCACGCCAGTAAGCTTCTTCGATGGTTGGGTCAAAGGCTTCACCTGCGGCACTGCCTGCACCACCACCAACGACTGCACCCACAGCCCCGCCAATCAACGCCCCTAGTGGACCTGCTAAGGCACCGATGGCTGCACCTGCAGCTGCACCGCCAAGACCACCAACGGCTGTACCCACTGGATGTGAGCCTGGCTCACCTGTGATTGGGTCAGCGTTTAGGTCTGCTTTTGCTTCGTCAGACATATTTTTTACAACGTCACGATCGATATTGTCATAGTTACTCATGATGAATTCCTTATTAAAGATGGATTTGTTACTTGGTTATTTACTGATTTAAGGTAAAGTGAAACTCTATTTTCATTTTAATGTTGATGTTGTCATGTCTTATTTAAACTAAAATAAACCTAACAAATCATCATTAAAATCGTCCAAAATTGGCTTTACCCACGACACCAACCACGCTACGTCATTCATGCTTATCATCTTGGTCCAACAGATATCAAGCATTCATTTGGTATTTTCTCGTTGGCGATGGGTGTATGATAGGGGATTTTTGGGGTGTGTGATAGCCACAAAATGTAAAGTCATCGGCAGTCTTGTGCGTGCTTTACCCTAGAAATTTTAAAAATGTTACGCCATTGTTGCAACTGTCGTGGTTGTGCGTAATTGTGGGGAGAAGTGTTGATTTTGGGTAAATTTTGGACAATTCGCTGTGCAAAAACTTTATTTTTTGACAGGTGTTATTGATGTTTTGATATTGACAAATTATCATCGCTAACCTGCTAATTCATCCAGGGCAATTGCACCACAAAATTTTACATAAAATTGATTAAAAATCAAGCAGATTTAGTATTTATAGTTAATTTTATCTAAATATATTTTTAATAAATTATTCAAAGTGTAATTGGTTTGGTGAGTTTTTAAATAATTTATGTCTAAAAATTACCAATTTCTTTAAAAACATAATTTTATTTGCTAAAAATTAAATATAGTGCGATTGCCCTGCTAATTCATCAATTTTTGCCATAACACCCGCCCAATCCATGCTATAATAACCAATTTCCCCAAATTTACCCATTATGATAAGATTACAAGGCGTCAGCAAAACTTTCGCCATAAAAAAAGACGGCAAACCCACAACCTTTACCGCCCTACAACCGACCGATTTGACGGTGGCAAAGGGCGAGATTTTTGGTGTGATTGGAGCCAGCGGAGCGGGCAAATCCACGCTCATTCGCTGTGTCAATCTCCTAGAACGCCCCACGACAGGACACGTTTTTGTGGACGGTGTGGACTTGATGAGCCTAGACAACACCGCCCTTATCAAGGCTCGCCGTCATATCGGCATGATTTTTCAGCAGTTTAACCTGCTCTCATCTCGCACGGTGTTTGACAATGTCGCCTTAAGCCTTGAACTGTCTGACACACCCAAACACGTCATCAAACAAAAGGTAAGCTCCTTGCTTGAACTCGTGGGCTTATCCGAGCGTCATCACGCCTATCCGTCTAGCTTATCAGGCGGTCAAAAACAGCGTGTCGCCATTGCCCGAGCGTTGGCAACCGACCCAAAAGTTTTGCTCTGCGATGAGGCAACCAGTGCCTTAGACCCTGCCACGACAGGGGCGATTTTGGATTTGTTAAAAAAAATCAACAACGAACTTGGCATTACCATACTGCTCATCACGCACGAAATGGACGTGGTCAAACGCATTTGTGATAAAGTGGCGGTCATTGACAAGGGTGTGTTGGTGGAGCAAGGCACGGTGGGGCAGATTTTTGCCAATCCCCAAACCGAGCTTGCTCATGACTTTATCAAGGCGACTTTTCATGTGAGCTTGCCTGATGAATTTTTGGCACGCCTGCACGCCCATGAGACGGACGGCGCTTATCCTGTGATACGCTTTGAATTTAGTGGCAAAACGGTGGACAGTCCGCTTTTTTCGGAGGCGACACGGCGATTTGGCGTGGCGTTTAACATTTTGACTTCACAAATGGACTATGTGGGCGGTGTCAAGTTTGGCGTAACCATTAGCCAAATGATTGGCGAGCGGACGGCGTGCGTGGAGGCGTTGGCGTTTTTTACAGAACATCATGTTGGATTTGAGGTGTTAGGCTATGTGGCATGAGATTTATCAAGGCTTTATGAGCGAGCTAACCCCCCAAATGTGGCAAATGGTCTATAAGTCCACTTACGAGACGGTCTATATGGGGTTGGTCTCTACCGCCATATCGGTGCTGGTGGGGTTACCGCTTGGGTTTTTGGCGTTTTTGACGGGCAAGGGGCGGATTTTGGCAAACAAGCCCTTATTTGCCATATTGGACGTGATTATCAACGTGGGGCGGTCGGTGCCGTTTATCATTTTGCTCATTATTTTGTTGCCCTTTACTCGTCTGATTGTGGGGACAACACTGGGGACGACCGCCGCCATTGTGCCACTTGCCATGACCGCCATTCCTTTTGTGGCAAGGCTTACTGCCAACGCCCTAGCCGAGATTCCCACAGGTTTGACCGAATCGGCTCACGCCATGGGGGCGACCAACTGGCAAATCATCACAAAATACTACTTCCCCGAGAGCCTACCCATACTCATCAACGCCATAACGCTCACGCTCGTCTCGCTCATCGGCTACTCAGCCATGGCAGGTGTGGTCGGCGGTGGCGGTCTAGGCAATCTGGCTATCAGCTATGGCGAACATCGTGGCATGGTCTATGTCAAATGGATAGCGACCGTCATCATCGTGGCGATTGTCATGATATGCCAAAAAGTGGGGGATATGCTTGCCGAGCGGTTTGATCACAGATGATATGCCAAAATGGCATAACCTTTTGTTAAAATTTTAGCCAAAATTCATATTGAAGTTTGGCTAATTTTTTGCTTTAATATGCTAAAATTTATTGTTGTCATGATTTTGTCATTTGATAAATTTAATAGACTTCTTGCAATACTAGGTTTTCCGTTCGCTCTAAGCTATGCCTTCGGGTGAAAGAAAACCTTTTCATGGTTCGACAAGCTCACCACGAACGGTTTTCTTTAATTCTAAGTTTTGCAAGAAGCCCAATGATTTTAAATTGACAAACAGATAAATATCATTCCTTTTTAAACAGAGAACTCTTATGAAAGCAAACAAATTTTTTGGTCTGTGTGCCTTAGCATCAGGCATTGCCCTAGTTGGCTGTGGTGGCGACAAACCTGCCCAAACCGAAACCAAAACCGACACAACCGCCCAAACCACAACGGCAACCACAACCGCTTGCCCTGCGGGCGACCCCAACAAAATCAAAGTGGGCGTGATGAGCGGGCCTGAACATAAAGTTGCCGAAGTGGCTGCCAAAGTCGCCAAAGAAAAATATGGTTTGGTGGTAGAATACGTTGAGTTTAACGACTACGCCCTGCCCAACACCGCTGTCTCCAAGTGCGACCTAGACGCCAACGCCATGCAACACAAGCCCTATCTTGACAAAGACAGCCAAGAGAAGAAACTGGATAATCTGGTCATCGTAGGCAATACATTCGTATATCCACTGGCAGGCTATTCTAAAAAAATCAAAAGCATAAGCGAGCTTAAAGACGGTGCTATCGTGGCGGTGCCAAACGACCCGTCAAACCTAGCTCGTGCATTGATTTTGCTTGAAAAACAAGGGCTTATCAAGCTAAAAGACAACACCAACCTATTCTCAACATCGCTTGACATCGTAGAAAACCCCAAAAAACTTGAAATCAAAGAAGTGGATACATCAGTCGCCGCTCGTGCCTTAGATGACGTGGATTTGGCGGTGGTGAACAACACTTATGCCGGTCAAGTGGGCTTAACCGCCAATGACGGCGTGTTTGTTGAAGACAAAGATTCGCCTTATGTGAACATCATCGTTGCCCGTGTCGATAACAAAGACTCGGACGCTATCAAAAACTTCGTTCAAGCCTATCAGTCTGATGAAGTGGAAGCCGAAGCCAAAAACCAATTTAAAGACGGTGTGGTCAAAGGCTGGTAAATGAATAAAAATAAGGGCGTGATTGCCCTTATTTTTTTGCTTTTTTTATTCATCATAAAACATATAATAAACACGCTTTAAAACTTTAAATATCACTTTTAGCCAAGCCAAAACAAGATATACCACCACATGACAAATAGTCCATAAAAAGATGAAAAAATAACATAACCCAACCAATTGATATTACCGCTAGTAATCATGGCAATCTTTTCATCACCAGTTAATAACCCCACCAACACAAATAGTATCGCAAAAAAGAATAAAAAAGTCGCCAACATCATTGCTGTACCCCAAATAAACCCCAAAATACCGCCATTCATTTTGTGGATAATTCGGTTAATGCCAAGCCAGCCTGCCATTTCTCCAAAGGCATTTTTCATCAAAAGGATTTTTGGATAATAAGACATCAGCTGAATAAAACTCACAAACATGGCAGTTTTGCCAAGCTCGGAGCTTAAAAATGCCTGTGGTGTCTGATAATATTGATATACCAAATCATCACGGTCAAACATGGCAAAAAACCCAAAAAACTTACCGCCATGAACCACCGTCACCCAACTTGTGTGCGTCTCCACCCAGTTTATGATGACAAGCACCCAAGTAGGTTGCCATATCAGCGTGCCATTTTTTACCCATGCACTAAGCAAAAACAGCTCAAATAAAGCAATGACACACAGCCAAATCACCGCTTTTCTTTGGGTATGGTTGGGCAAAAGATAACCGCCTGTTTTTAATAATTCCCAAACCTGTTTTTGCTCATCTGGTTTTAGGTTATTTTGTATGCGTATGGTTAAATCATCAAGATATTGCTCGCCTTTGGGTTTTTCATATAAAATAAAAAATAACCATAATATCAGTGTTAATAAACCACACAATCCCAAAAATACCAAAAAATTCAGTGCTAAATTTTGGTAAATCGTCAATGCATCTAATTCAAAGCCTAAACAAAACGGACAAATTGCAAAAAATAAAGCAATCAAGCATAAACGAAAAAACAGATGATTTTCGTAAATGCGATTGGTATATTGCCAATAAAGGGCATTTTCATAAATAGCCATGAGATTATCCAATGTTTAGACAAAAAAATAAGGGTATTTGCATACCCTTATTGTGATAAAGATTATTCGCTCGTTACCCGATACATCTCTTGGATACTGGTCGTACCCTGCAAGACTTTCATAATACCCGAACGTCTCAAATCACGAAAGCCGTGTTTCATCGCTTCGTCTTTGATTTGAATGGCGTTGCCGTCTTCCATGATAATCCGAGCGATACTTGGGTAGATTTTCATCACTTCATAGATACCCACACGTCCCTTGTAGCCTTCACGACACTCAGAACAGCCCACAGGCTCATAGATGACGTTATCAGGGTTGGCAAGGTCTTCTTCAGTAAAGCCCATTTCTAGCAGGCTCTGCTTAGGCACATTGGTCGGCTTTTTGCAGTTTTTGCACAGACGGCGAGCCAGACGTTGGGCAATCACTAAGTTTACCGATGTGGCGATGTTAAAGGAAGCAACACCCATGTTACGCAGACGGGTTAGGGTCTCAGGAGCGGAGTTGGTGTGTAGAGTGGATAATACCATGTGACCTGTTTGGGCGGCTTTAATGGCAATCTCGGCAGTCTCTAAATCACGAATCTCACCGACCATGACGATGTCAGGGTCTTGACGCAGGAACGCTTTTAGGGCGGAGGCGAACGTGAGGCCCACTTTGGGGTTGACGTTGACTTGGTTAATGCCTTCTAAGTTAATCTCCACAGGGTCTTCGGCGGTGGAGATGTTGGTCTCGGGCGTGTTCAGGATGTTAAGACCAGTATAGAGCGATACCGTTTTACCCGAACCTGTCGGGCCTGTGATAAGTAGCATACCTTGGGGTTTATCAAGAGCTTCTAAGAACAGCTCTTTTTGGTCAGGCTCATAGCCTAGTGCATCAATACCTAGCATCGCCGATGACGGGTCAAGAATACGCAGTACAAGCTTCTCACCAAAGAGTGTCGGACAGGAGTTCACACGAAAGTCGATGGCTTTGGTCTTGGAGATTTTTAACTTGATACGACCGTCTTGGGGGGCTCGGCGTTCGGAGATGTCCATTTGTGACATGACTTTAAGACGAGCAGCGATTTTACCTGCCAATTGTACTGGTGGGCGATTGATGATTTGGAGCACCCCATCCACACGAAAACGCACACGGTAAGATTTCTCATATGGCTCAAAGTGCAAATCCGACGCCCCCATGCGAATGGCGTCAAGGAGCATTTTATTGACAAACTTAACGACAGGGGCATCTTCACCACCGCCTGAATTGACGTCAGTACCCTCATCGTCTTCATCACCTGCTCCACCATCAAAGTCCCCTGACAGATCAACATCGCCTAGGTCACCCAGTCCGCCACTACCCGAGTAGACGTTCTCAATCATTTTTTTGAGTTTATCTTCTTCAACAACAATGGTCTCAACGGTCAGCTTGGCATTAAATGAAATGGCATCAATGGCATCTAAACGTGTAGGGTCAGACAAGCCCACAAAAAGTCTGTTACCTCGCCTAAATAGTGGTAACGCCCCATACTGATTGATGATTTTTTCATCCACCAAATCTTTGGGAATACTATCCTGAGATAAAGCATTCAAATCCAGTAATGGGTCGCCAAATTCATGAGCAAGCAGACTGGCAATCTTATTGGCAGGGGCAACTTTGTTTTGTACCAAATACGGCACAATCGCCATATTTTGCTGTTGGGCTTCGGTCAGTGCCTTGGCCATAGCATCAGGGGCGACCAGTTCATTTGACACCAAAATGTGTGCCAAACCACCAAAATTCGGAGCGGACATAATATTTTTCCAAATCATTTGCCAATGTTTATTAAAATCAAATGAGCGACAAATTTTAAAAGAAATGTGTCATCAGATAAAAATTGGCGTGAAAATTGCATATATTTTTGCTTATTTTACTCCAAAAATAAAAAATTTGCTGTGCTTTTAGCATAAAATTTTACTCAAAGAACAAAGTTTTGGGATTATCGGGAGAAACACCGCCAATAATACCGCCCATCATTTGTGTGCTGATTTTTTGGGGAATGTTTGCTATAATATGTTGCTAGGTTAAAATTACAATAGAGCCAAAGGAAATCCCATGAGCCAAAAATACGTCATCGGCAACTGGAAATTAAACCCTGCGACCGTATCAGACGCAGTCGCCCTTGCCACAAGCCTGCCTGCCAATGATGGCTGTACTGTGGGCGTGGTGCCGAGCCTTGTGCATTTATCAGCTGTCAAATCAGCTTTGGCGGACGGTATCCTGCTCGGCGTGCAAGACATCGCCCATAAGACGGCTGAGACAGGGGCATTTACAGGCGATGTATCGGCTTGCCAAGTGGCGGACATGGGGGCGACTTTTACCCTTGTGGGACACTCCGAACGCCGTCAATATCATGGCGAGAGCGATGAGATTTTATCCGCCAAAATCGCCAACGCCTTTACCCACGGCTTATCCGTCATCTACTGCATTGGCGAGACCAAAGATGAGTATGAGCGTGGCGAGACGTTTGGGATTTTAAAAAACCAATTAGCCATTTTAAAGGCGTTTGTAAATCAAGCAGATGCCGATGCTGCCAAACTTATCATCGCTTATGAGCCTGTTTGGGCAATCGGCACGGGACTGACCCCAACCTTTGATGAAATTGAAAAAACACACCGCTTTATCAAAGACGAATTAGCTACATTTGGTATGACCACCCCCATTTTATATGGCGGTAGCGTGAACGACAAAAACGCCCCCGAATTTGCCAAATCAGATGTCATCGATGGGGCGTTGGTGGGCGGAGCGTCCTTGAAAACCGACAGCTTTACCGCCATTATCCACGCATTTAGCCAATCAAAATAACGAGAACACCATGTTTACATTTATCTTAGCCATTCATATCATTGTCGCCATTGCCTTATCAGGTCTCATACTCATTCAGCACGGCAAAGGGGCAGATGCTGGGGCAAGTTTTGGCTCTGGAGCGGCAGGCACGGTGTTTGGGGCTGCAGGTTCGGCAAACTTTCTAACTCGCACCACCGCCATCCTTGCCACCATATTTTTTTGCACGAGCTTGGCACTGGGTTATCACGCCCAACAAGAAGCTCGTGATCAACTACGCCTAGATGTGCCTGTGGCTGATACGTCCACACCTGCCAAAACACCGTGATTTGATGATGGACAGGGGCTGGGTTTTGCCAAACCCCTGTCATTGATGAATGCTACAAATTTTAAAACCCACATTTCAATGGCAAGTCATTTAGACATGGATTTATCGGCAAAATCAACAATACTTTTGTTTCCTCTTCTCTTTTTTGCCCCAGCCTAGCGACACACTAGCCCCACCGCCTTATCGGTATAGTCCAATTTTTGCCAATTAAGACGGCTAAAATCACGATTCATCACATAACTTTGCACGCCCTTTTGGCAGTCAAACAGCACGTCCAGCTTTTGGGCAGGTAAACGTCTTTCAAAAAAATACACCTGAGCTTGTTTGGTTGTCTCATCAAGGCTTACGACATTGGCGGTATCTAGCACCACAAATTGAAAAACTTGGGGCTTAATGTACGACCACGGACGAAACCACGTTGTCTTTGGCACGCTTGCCACCACCACGCTCCCATCGGGCAATTTGGCACTGGTATCGCCAAACCATTGGTATTCGCTGTACACCTGATAACTCATCATGCCAAGCCCTGCCATGATGGGAATGAACCATTTTGGCGTTTTTTTATAAAAAATCTTAATCGGCATGGCAAGCCCTGCAAATAAAAAGCCTGCAAAAATCATTGCCGTAATGTCCCAAAACATCATATTTTTTCCTTAAAATATATTTTAAAAAAATAGAGTTACACACAGTGTCTAAACTCAACATTATCGCATTGAACAACACCCAAATTTTTATCATTATAAATCAAATCCATATAAAAAACTGCCTAAAACCGAGATTTTAAGCAGTTTTTGACGAGAGCCGATTAGTGGTCAACAGCAGCACCCGCTCCTTTTGGATAACGCACGCTTTCAACCAAGTCTTGAATCTCTTGTGATGGCGGTGCGGTCATGTATGACACAGCAAAGGCAACCACGAAGTTAATCAACGCTCCGATTGGACCAAAGCCTAGCGGACTAATCCCCATAATCCAACCTGATGTGTCATCGGCAAGCATATTAGTACCAGGGATAAAGAACCAGCCTTTGAATAGGAAAATGTACACGCACGTTACGATAAGACCTGCCAGCATACCTGCCACCGCTCCTTTGTCGTTGATGCGTTTTGAGAAAATACCCATCATGAGTGCAGGGAACAAGGACGAACCTGCAATACCAAAGGCAAGGGCAACCGTCTGGGCGGCAAACCCAGGGGGATTCATGCCAAGCCATGTTGCAATCGCAATCGCCACAATCATCGAGACGCGAGCGACATTGAGTTCGCCCTTATCGCTAATATCAGGCTTGATAACCATCTTAATTAGGTCGTGCGAGATGGCAGACGAGATGGCAAGTAGTAGACCTGCGGCGGTAGATAGAGCAGCAGCGATACCCCCTGCCGCGATGAGACCGATAACCCATGGTGGCAAGTTGGCAATCTCAGGGTTGGCAAGTACCATGATGTCGTTGTTTACGTCAAGCTCATTGCCTTTTAGACCTTTGGATTCGGCAGCGGCAAGGAAGGCTTCGTCTTTTGACTTGTCGTTATAGTAGTCAATTTTGCCATCATTATTTTTGTCTTCAAATTTTAAAAGACCTGTTTGCTCCCAGTTTTTCATCCACTCAGGGCGAGCTTCGTACTCAATGGGGGCAGACTGCGTGCCATTTGGATACACAGTATCCACCAAATTCATGCGAGACATCGTACCCACGGCAGGGGCGGCGGTGTATAGCAGTGCGATAAACACGAGCGTCCAACCTGCCGATGAACGAGCGTCCGAGACTTTATTTACTGTAAAAAAGCGGATAATAACATGGGGCAAACCTGCCGTGCCAATCATAAGCGACAAAGTCAATAAGAACATATTGAGCTTATCAGGCACATCGGCAGTATAAGCGGCAAAGCCTAAATCGGTAATCAGACCATCGAGCTTGGTAAGCATGGTTTCGCCACCTTCTACCGTGCCAAACATACCAAGGGCAGGAATAGGGTTGCCTGTCAAGTTAAGAGAGATAAAAATCGCAGGAACGATATACGCAATCATGAGTACGACATACTGAGCCACCTGCGTATAGGTAATGCCTTTCATGCCACCAAGCACCGCATAGAACAGCACGACAACAGCGGCGATGATAAGCCCTGTGTTTTTATCCACTTCCAAAAAGCGAGAGAACGCCACGCCTGCCCCTGTCATCTGCCCGATGACATAAGTGGTACACGCTAGGATCAGGCAGACCACCGCAATCAAGCGAGCAGGTTTTGAATAAAAACGGTCGCCGATAAAGTCAGGTACGGTAAATTTACCAAATTTACGCAAATACGGAGCAAGTAGCAAAGCAAGCAAGACAAACCCACCCGTCCAGCCCATAAGATAAGCAGACGCTGCATAACCGCCCATTGCAATCATGCCCGCCATCGAGATAAAGGATGCGGCACTCATCCAGTCCGCCCCTGTCGCCATGCCGTTTACCACAGGGTGAACACCGCCACCTGCGACATAAAATTCCTTCGTTGAGCCTGCTCTTGCCCAAATGGCAATCCCAAAATACAGGGCAAAGGACAGCCCCACAAAAATCAAGTTAATGGCAAATTGACTCATACTTAGTCCTCCTCAACGCCATATTTTTTGTCCAATTTATTCATTCGCCACGCATAAAAGAAAATCAAGGCGACAAAGGTCAAAATCGCTCCTTGCTGACCGAACCACAGCCCCAAATCTGTCCCCATAAAGCGAATGCCCATCAAGGCAGGACGTAGGATAATGGCAAAACCGAGCGAGACGACCGCCCAAACGACCAAACAGCCGATGATGATACGCACGTTGGCACGCCAATAGCCTTGGGCATCTGCTGGGGCATTGGGTGGTGGGGTGTTTGTTGTGGTGTGAGTGTTATTTGAAGTTTCTGACATTGCTTTCTCCAAAGTTGGTAAAAAAGCAAAGAAAGCAGATTTTGGTGGGTTTTCTCCCTTGAATAATTCATTGCTTCCTTGCAAATTACGGGTGTTTTTTGCACCTTGATTTAGAATAGCACAACTGTGAGCAATTGCAATAGTCTATACAAAAATTTTTTTGTTAATAAAAAGAATGACTATCATCAAACCCGCCGATGTTTTAACGCCAAATACATCATCGCCACATTGATGGCATCGTTTAGGGCATCATGGCGTGGCAGGTCGGGAATGCCTAAGGCGTTTACCATCGTTGCCATTTTTAGGTCAATCTCGGCATCATAATATTTATGGCGAGTCTCTTGGGCGTGGTAAATCCTTGATATTTCTATTTGTTTTTGGGGTAGGGTTATCCCCGCCATCGGTTTTAAAAATTTATTGACCATCGCCACGTCATATTCCAAAAAATAGCCCACAAGCGTCCGCCCACCGACAAAGTCCAAAAACTGCCGTATCGCCGTTTCGGTGTCCAGCCCGTCCTTTAAATCTTTGGGGCGTAGTCCGTGTATCGTTACATTGGTGGCACTCATGATGCCTTCGGGTTTAACCAGCACATAAAAAGACTCGTCTGTCAAAATGCGATTACCCCGAATCTTAACCGCTCCGATAGAGATGATATGGGCTTCTTTGACGTTAAGACTGGTGGTCTCACAGTCAAAACTCACAAGCTCATCAGGGTGCGGTTCGTATAGGGGCAGATAAGGGGAATTGGCAGGTAGGCGGTGCTTTGCCCAAGCGTGTTTTAGGGTGTGAAACATGGGTTTTCCTTATGATGAATGTCTTCCTTGTTAAATAGTGCATTAAAATACAGGGTTGTGCAAAAGGGTTTTTCCAATAAATTTTAACTCTATCCATAGATGGCAGGCAACTCTTCAACCAAAGTAGGACGTCTGGGTTTAGTGCGATATGTCGCCAGCCACTCATCCACCATCTGTTGCCACCGCCCATGATGGTCAGGCAGACACTTGGTGACTTTTTTAACCTGCCGAGCAAAATCACGATAAGCCTTTCGCCCTGACAAACTGCCCACAACCGTCTGCCAATGCTCATAAAACACCATCGCCAGCCAGTCGTGATTGTCCTTGTCTTGGCTTAATGTCTGGATATAATAGGTTAATAAATCCACATCGCCAAACATACGCAACAGGTCGCTAAGCCCTTTGATGTCTTGCTGTCTATCGTACAAATGTGCCAACTGACGTACCTTGATGTCATCCTTATCTTGGATGGTCTGATACAGCTCATCATGCCACGCCCGAGAGATGTCTTGCCATGTCTTATCATCAAAACAGCTTTGGTATTCATCTAAATACTTGTCACTAACACGGTGCTGATTATAACACCATGTCAATGCCAATGTCCGACCAGCTTCGTGCAGATAAGGCAAATGACGGTGTGATTTGGCAAGCTCAAACAAGCAAATATAAAAACTTTGCCTATCTTGATGACTCTCTGTGCCACTGATGGCATCTTTTAGACCGTCCATGGCTTTGTCGGCATTACCACTGTTCGCCATTTGCAAGGCTTGATGAATCCTGACTTTGGCAAGAGCATCATATTGCCCCACCAGAGCATCACTGTCTTTGCCCAACGCATCATAAATGGCAATTTTACTTAATAGACCCCTTTCCAAACCAACAACACATCATGTTATAATACCCATTTAACC
>ERZ1023310.83-NODE-83-length-27087-cov-8.539176_pt1 | contig 27087 bp, 23 predicted proteins | sample MGYA00380476_ERZ1023310 | MGnify/ENA primary metagenome ERZ1023310 (study PRJEB33173, sample SAMEA4830346) | metagenome | study: EMG produced TPA metagenomics assembly of the PRJEB25223 data set... | reverse complement strand
GGTTGGCTTATTATATCTTGTTTTGGATATACAAGGGGCAAATTACATTTGCCCTTGATAAATTAATCACTTATATAAAGTTGAGAATGAGATAATAATAAAACAAAAGGGCGGTCTTGATGACTGCCCTTTATTTGTGCTTGTCAGCTAAGTAAGCACTGATTGGGATAAATGCGAAATAATTTGTGCTTTGCCCTTTTCTTTTTTGACAACATTCCACAGCCTATCCGCTTCATCATAGCCTTTGGTGAGCATGCCAAGCCATTGTTTGTAACGCCCAATCAGTCCGCTTTGGTTGTCGGTGGTGTCATTCAAAAAAGCGATTTGGTGGGGGACTAAGTCCGCCCATGTCAAGGTTTTGTCCGTGTTTTCAATACTTGCCACAAGGTCTGGGCGAGTTACCGCCCCACGCCCAAGCATCAAGTGCGGTGTGTTTGCCTGACTGATGCAGTCGTGGGCATGAGTAGCGTTCCAAATCTCGCCATTGGCAATGATGGGCAAGCCAAGCTCGGTAAAGGGGGCGATTTTGTCCCAATAAGCAGGGGGCTTGTAGCCTTGCACTTTGGTGCGTGCGTGAATGGTCAGCCAGCTTGCGTTGGCGGACTTGACCGCCTGCCCGATGTCGTGCATTTTATCCATGTCAGTATAGCCTAGGCGGATTTTTGCCGATACGGGGATATGGGCAGGTGCAGCTCCACGCACGGCAGAGATGATGGCGTGCAATGTATCAGGTTCATCAAGCAGTACCGAACCGCCTTTGTGGTTATTGACTGTTTTGGCAGGACAGCCGAAGTTTAGGTCAATCGCACACGCCCCAAGTGACACCGCCGTAACGGCACTTTGGCTCATGGTCTCAGGATTGTTGCCAAGTAGCTGAACATGAATGGGCGTACCACTTGTCGTCTTGCCGTTTGTGTGTAGCTCTGGCACATATTTATAAAACACATGGGCGGGCAGGGGATAATGGGTGACACGGATAAATTCGCTCACCGACCAATCATAAGGGCGACCCAAATCGTGAGCAATCTGTGTCAAAATCTGTCTCATGAGTGGGTCGGTCAAGCCTTCCATTGGGGCAAGCAAACGGACGGGCTGGGCGAATAAATGGGCAAAGGCACTCATGTTGGTAGTTTAAACCCATTGGCAAGGCTAATCGCCTTTTGTTCATCGCCTTTGATGAGTAACTCCAAGGCATTCATGCCACACTCTATCGCTCTATCTATATTGACACGGTCATCGGACATGGGTTTTGACAGCACCCAACCACTGACCATGGATGAGTGAGCAGGTCTGCCGATACCCACACGCAGTCGCCAAAAGTCCGCTCCGATGTGGGGGACGATGTCCTTTAAGCCGTTATGCCCACCATGTCCGCCCCCCTTTTTTAGGCGTAGACTCCCTGCCGAGATGTCAAGCTCATCATGAGCGATGAGTATCTCATGGGGGGCGATGTTATAGAATTTGGCAAAGGGGGCGACCGCCATTCCTGAGCGGTTCATGAAGGTGTCAGGGGTCAGCAGGCGGACATCTTGTCCGTATATCGTGCCACGCCCGACACTGCCATGGAATTTTTTGTCATGAGTGAGCGTGATGCCAAATTTGTCGCACAAAGCGTCCGCAAACCAAAAGCCTGCATTATGGCGAGTGTCTTTGTATTCTGCACCGACATTGCCCAAACCGACGATGAGTTTTATCATGATTGCCCCATAGATGATGAAATAAACAAAAAGCCAATAGATGACCCATTGGCTTTTGTTGAGATTGATGACTTATTCAGTGTCTGTGCTCTCTTCGCTTGTGCTCTCTTCACTGTCAGCAGAAACGGTCGGTGCTTGTACACTAACCACGACACGGTCGGTGGCATTGCTGTCAAGCTCAACGATGGTAATGCCATCGGCAAGTTTGATGTCAGAGAAACGTAGTAGGTCACCGATTTCTAGGTCGGTCACGTCCACTTCGATGGCTTCTGGCAGTTGGCGTGGCAAGCAGTTGATGTGTAGCTCGGTTACGTTGGTTTGTAGGATACCACCAGATTTTACGCCCTTAGCGGTGCCAGTGAAGTGTACAGGCACAGTAAAGTGCATGGTTTGACCACGAACAACACGTTGGAAGTCCACATGTAGTGGCGTGCCTTTTGAAGGATGGCGTTGTAAGGCTTTAATGATAACTTCTTCGTTTTCGCTGCCATCTAGTGCCAGTGTGGTTACGCTTGAAAAGAAGCTCTCATCTTGGATGGCTTTTACTAATTCATTTAGCTTGACGCTTACAGACAGTGGCTTGGCATCACCGCCATATACGATGGCAGGGATTAGGTTGGCTTTACGCAGGCGGCGGCTCGAACCTTTGCCCTGCTCATCGGTAGCACGTGCTACCGTAGTTAGAGTATAGCTCATAAGGATTTCCTATATTAAAAGGCTACAAAAATGATGATTTTCGACCAATCATCATACAAAAAAGTGCAAAAGAATTTGCAAAATAGCGAACTATTATAAGCCAGTTTGGGCGATATGACAAGGGTTTTTTGCAAATCAGCCAATGGATTTGTTAGATGTGTGATAATGTGATAAAAAATAACAAGTGTTTTTATAAAGTATCCCCATTTGCAAATGAATTTAATTTTGTTATAATCACTTGTTACTTTTTGTTAAACTTGTTAAATAATGTAAGGAGTGTGTCATGGATGCTGTGACAACAGGTGGGGCAGGCGTATGGATTTCGCTGTCGATTTATTTTTTGGGCATGATTGCCATCGGTGTGTACGCCTACTTTAAACAAAAAAAAGACGTTGAAGGCTACATGCTGGGTGGGCGTAACTTATCGCCTGCGGTAACGGCACTCTCGGCGGGGGCGTCTGATATGTCGGGCTGGCTACTGCTGGGGTTGCCTGGTTATATGTATGCATCAGGCATTGTAAGCTTATGGATAGCAGGGGGGCTGACGGTCGGGGCATTTGCCAACTATCTGCTTGTTGCTCCACGTCTGCGTGTGTATACCGAGGTGGCAGGTAATGCCATTACTTTGCCTGACTTTTTTGCCAATCGCTTTGATGACAAAACGCACCTACTCCGCATGGTCTCTGCCATCGTGGTGATTATATTCTTTACGGTCTATACGGCGGCAAGTCTGGTCGGTGGTGGCAAGCTTTTTGAAAGCTCGCTCGGGCTTGATTATAGTTTGGGTCTGTGGGTGACGGCAGGCGTGGTCGTGGCGTATACGCTCTTTGGTGGGTTTTTGGCGGTGTCCTTGACTGACTTCGTCCAAGGGGTGATTATGCTCATCGCCATGCTACTGGTGCCGTTTGTCGCCTTTAATGAAATCGGCGGTGTCAGTGCTGGCATGGACGTGGCACGTTCTGTGAATCCTGAGCTGTTTAACATCATGAATGGCGTGAGTGTCATGGGAGCGATATCGCTGGCAGCGTGGGGTCTGGGCTATTTTGGACAGCCACACATCATCGTGCGGTTTATGGCGATTCGCTCGGTCAAGGACGTGCCGGTGGCGTGTGGTATTGGTATGGGCTGGATGATATTGAGCTTGATTGGAGCATTACTCGTTGGTGTGTCGGGTGTGGCATATATCCATAACAAGGGCATGAGCCTAGATGACCCTGAGACGATTTTCTTGGTGTTCTCACAGCTTTTGTTCCATCCGCTCATCGGTGGCTTTTTGCTGGCAGCGATATTGGCAGCAATTATGAGTACCATTTCTAGTCAGCTACTGGTGGTGTCAAGTTCGCTCACCCGTGACGTGTACAAGCTGTTTTTGGACAAAGAAGCATCCGAATCCCGCCAAATCATGGTCGGACGTATCTCGGTGGTGCTGGTGGCGATGCTTGGGATTATGCTGGCGGGGGACAAAGACAACTCGGTGTTAAAGATGGTGTCGCACGCGTGGGCAGGCTTTGGGGCGGCGTTTGGTCCTTTGGTGCTGCTCTCGCTCGTGTGGAGGCGCATGAACTACCAAGGGGCGTTGGCAGGCATGATTGTCGGGGCATTGACTGTCATTATTTGGGTGTATGGGGGTATTGAGATTGGCGGACAGCCTGCCAATGACGCCATTTATTCCATCATGCCCGGTTTTGTGCTCAGTGCCATCACGACTGTGGCTGTCTCACTTTTGACCCCGCCACCCAATGCCAAGATTATGGGCGAGTTTGATGAGATGGAACGCCAGTTAAAGGCGTAAAATAAAAACGCCCTAATATCCTGTTAAGATGTCTTGTGGCATGGTTTGCCCAAAATCCAAAAGTTTATCAGCTTTTGGATTTTGGGTGATTTTTTTTGGAAAAATGTCAGGTGAACTTATCAAGATTCGCCCTTGGGTAATGATAAGTTGTTGACACAAAAACATCTTTTATTTCTAGGGCGTGCCTGCCTTTTGTATTTGCAATGAAAATCACGAAAAATCGCACGTTTTTCAAGGAAAAAGTGAAGTTTGATAGTCGTTCTATCAAACGAGCTTTTGACTTCGAGCCACAAGATTTAGCCATTTTTCATGCAAAAACGATTAGTTTATTTATAAAATATTTCTATATTAAATCTCTTTCCAAACTAAAAATAAACCCTTATAAGTATTGGGGTTGAGGTTTTTAAAAATCCACAAAAATCGGGGTTTGGAAAGAAGTCTATTGTAAATAGTGTTATAAAGGGCAGGCACGCCCTAAAATCTTTTTAAAGCACAAACATACCATCAAGGGTAGATATGCCCTAAACAACAAAAGCCATTCTGTGTGATGTGGCGTTAAAAAATGTTACAATATTTTTATAAAAATTTTTAAAAAAAATGATTATACTAAAAGTATTTTCCAAAAAACAAATAGGGCGTGCCTACCTTTTGTATTTGCAATGAAAAATGCCTATCTAAAAAAGCAGGGGAAGCGCCCGTTTTTCAAGGAAAAACAAAGGCTATGAGTTTTCTATCAGACAAGTTTTTATTATGAAAAACAATCCGACCGCTTAACTGGGTAAGCTCTAAGATTTTTACTTAACTTTTTAAATTAAGTAGTCGGATGTCATTTTTTATGCAAAAACGATTAGGTTTTTCTAAAAATTTTTAAATTGTAAATAGTGTTATAAAAGGCAGGCACGCCCTAGCCAATCACAAACAACCATAAAAGGTATTCTATGCCCCAAAGACCTTATGATAAACCAGTCAGTCGTGAACAAAAGGTTCGCACGTCATCAGGGCTTATTAGCCTGCTTTGGATGTTCGTGGGGGCGGTGATTGCTGTCATGATAGGACTTTTCTTGTACCTATCACCTTTGTTTGATGGCTTTAAGACCGATGTGGAAGTCAATCCACCTGTCAAGGTTGAGCCGTTGCCCCAAACAGATGAGTCTAATGATTTTGAGTTTTATGAAGTCTTGCCGACCCGTGAATTTCAAACAGGGGAGAGTATGACGGGCACTAAGAGCGTGGAGCCAAGCGACGACCAAGCGACGACCAAGCCTGATGCGGTGGTCACGTCTGAGCAAAACGATGCGACCAGACCCAGACAAGATGGCGTGCCGTCAGGGCAGGCAGATGCTGTGGTCATTACCGAAGAAGAGCTGACCTATGATGGGGCAGATGACGATAGGGCAAACGGTGCAGGGGGCAATATCAATATCACGGCAGTCAATAACAGCTATATCTTGCAGATTCGTAGTTATGACAGCCCTGATGAAGCTGACCGCATGCGAGCCGAAGTCATGATGTCGGGTGTCGATGCTCGGGTCATCAAGCGTGTGGATGACGGCATGGAGCTGTATCAGGTCATCTCCAACACGATGAATTCCAAGGAAGAAGCACTCTCTGCCAGCAGAAGATTAAGTAGTAATGGCATAGATTCGCTCGTGGTGGAACAAAGGCATTAGGGTCTGGATATAAAAATACCGCTTGGCAATGACAGGCGGTATTTTTTGTGGTTGTTATTGCTCAGTCTTGGCAGTGGTATCAGCTTGGGGAGCTTCGGCGGTCGCCACAGGTTCTGCTGGCTCGGCACTTGATGGCTCTGCTTCGGATAGGGTAGGCTCTGCCGTGGTCGGGGCGACCGCTCCATCTGTCGCTCCGCCAACACCACCCATCGTAGGCTGTCCGTGGTCGTCAAATCTCACTTCTTCGGCTTTTGGGGCATTGGCGATGGCATTGGCTTCGGCTTCTTCTAGTTTGTCCACGGCTTTTGGGTTGTTATGACCCCCGCAGGCACTAAGTAATAGGCTGGTGCTGATGATGGCGGTAAATAATTTGGCTTTCATGAGAACTCCTAACGGATGACTATTCAAATAACGCTATTATGCCACAAATGGTAGGGAATTGACAATTTATAATCTTGCACTCTGCCATTTGTGGTTTGGCTTTATTATTCCAAGCTTTCTAGGCGGATACGCACCACAGGCTCGGTGACCGCCCCAAGGGCTTCTATCTCTTTGATGGCTTTGTTCATCTGTGATTCAAGTACAGGCAAGGTCAAGATGATGACAGGCACAAGCCCTGATTTGTGGGCGTCACGTTGCATGATGGCGTCAATATTAATGCCGTTTTCACTCAAAATACGAGTGGTGTCAGCCAGTACGCCCAGCTCATCTTTGACCGTCAAGCGTAGATAGTAGCCACAGGTCATCTCATCGCCAGATAAAATGCGAGTGTCGGAGAGTTCTTCGGGGACGAACGCCAAATGTGGCACATCGCTTGGAGTGTTGGCATTGATGACATAAATCAAGTCCATGACATCTGCCATAACCGCTGATGCTGTCGCTCCTGCACCTGCCCCATCGCCATAATACAACGACTGCCCCAGCGGGTGAGCATCTACCATGACGGCATTTTTTACGCCATTGACATTGGCAAGTAGGGTGCTGTTGGGGATGAGCGTGGGATGGACACGTAGCTCAAAGCCGTGTTCACGACGAAACGCAAAGCCGAGATGCTTGATGGTGTAGCCAAGCTCTTTGGCGTAGACCACGTCTTGCAAGTTAATTTTGGTGATGCCTTCACAGTACACTTTGTTAAACTGCAAAGGAATGCCAAAGGCAATCGATGCCAACAAGGACAGCTTGTGGGCGGCATCAATACCCTCAACATCAAAAGTGGGGTCAGCTTCGGCATAGCCTAGGGCTTGGGCTTCTTTTAGTACGTCGCCAAAACGACGGTTTTTTTGTTGCATTTCAGTTAGGATAAAGTTGCCCGTACCATTGATGATGCCTGCCACCCAGTCCACTTTGTTGGCGGCTAGGGCTTCACGGATGATTTTGATGATGGGGATGCCACCTGCCACCGCCGCTTCATAACGCACCTGCACACCATGCTCTTCGGCAAGCCCAAAAATCTCATTGCCATGCTCAGCAAGTAAGGCTTTGTTGGCGGTGACGACGTGTTTTTTGTGCTTGATGGCGTGAATGATGATGTCTTTGGCGACAGTCATGCCACCAATCACTTCGATGACGATGTCCACATCATCATCGGCAGCGATTGCCATCAAATCATCGCTTTGTTTGATGGCAGGGTCAATGTCATCTCGCTGCCGTCTTGTGCCGACATGAGTGATGCAGATGTCATGACCGCTACGGCGAGACAGCTCAACGGCGTTGTCTTTTAGTAGATTGACCACGCCTGTACCAACTGTGCCCAGACCCAAAACCGCAATGTTAATTTTATCTTTCATGAATGCCCCAACTGGTTATCTATAATAAAAATTGACGGTAAAACCGAACTGCTTAACTTATCATAAGTTCATGGCTTATGCTAGGGGTTTGTAAAAATTTTTATGGGTTTTGTCAAAAATTTTTGTAAAAATTGTAACAGGTGGTGGGATGTGATGGGTGGGGTGATTTATTTTTAAAATTTATAAAAAGGATGGTATTGTTCAACATGCCCTGTTCTTAAATGTGGATGCGTAAGGGCGAACACATGCCCAAAAATCAATATTTTATATAGGGCAAATTGCAATTTGCCCCTACGAATCCATCCAAAATATGGTTAATCAATAGCGGAAAAAGGGCTAAACTCAGCCCTTTTTGTTTGTTATTTATAAATTAACCATCAACGATTATTAATGGCTTGTTTGGCAAGCTCAGCCGATGGTAGATAGCCCCCAAGCTGTTGTCCATTTTCAGCAAAGATGGCAGGCGTGCCTGATACACCTAATCTCTGACCCAGTGCCATGTGTTTGCGTACAGGATTATCACAGCTTGAAGCGGTGATATTTTTGCCTTTTTTGGCATCGGTTAGAGCGGCTTGACGGTCGCTGCTGCACCATACACGTTCTGTGAGTCCAACCATAGAATCACCACGAGGCCATGCTAAATAACGCACTTCAATGCCAGCGGCATTGGTTTGGTCAATCTCTTTATGTAGGAGCTGACAATAATGGCAGGTAGGGTCTGAAAACACATAGATGGATGCTTTGGTTTCGCCTTTGGCAGGGAATACAATCATCTCGGATTTGTCCACGGCTTGTAGTTCAGAGACGGCCGCTTTTGACATCATGGCACTGCTGATGTCCACAGGTCCGCCATCGCCCAATTTCATGACCGCACCTTGTATGACATAAGTACCTGTTTTATCAACAAAAAATGGTGAAAAACCATCCAAAGTCGCCCAATACATCTCAGGCATGTCAGTTAAAATGACAGATTGAACCTGAGCGTTTAGACCTGAGTTGTTTAGGTTGTTTTGTAGGGCAAGGGCGACATCGGGCTGATGATTGGGGTCATCATTGTGGGCAGGGGCATTGTTTATTGGCTCGGCATTTGCCCCTTGGGTTTGGTCTGAGGTGGCTGTTGTATTGTCTGTGTTGGTACTGCTGTTTTGGTTGCATCCAACAAGCAGTAAGGCGGTCATGATGAGCGTTAGGGCGATAGATGGGGTTGGGGTGATAGATGGGTGAAGTTTGATGGTCATGATGATAAACGATAATAATAATAAGGAAAAATGGTTCATTATACCAAATTTTGCCATGTTTTACTAGGATGTGCTTGTCTTTTGTATTTATCATGTGCATTTTTCATGAAAATCTTCAAATAAAAAGCAGAATACTCATCATTTTACGCACCATTTTACTCACTTTTGGTTTTTACAAATCCCTAGTGTGGCAGATGATGCGTTGGATGGGATGATTGGGTGCTGATTATCAAAAAATATTCACGTTGTTGTGTTAAAATAGTTCTTTTGCAACACCATATTTATAAATTGGACTAAAACTGGGGCAAACATGGCAGGCAGTTTACTTATACTATTAGATGATATCGCAACGGTGCTAGATGATGTCTCGGTGCTAACCAAAGTCGCCGCCAAAAAAACAGCGGGCGTGTTGGGTGATGATTTGGCATTAAACGCTCAGCAGGTAACGGGCGTGCGTGCTGACCGTGAGCTTGCGGTGGTGTGGGCGGTGGCAAAAGGGTCATTTATCAATAAGTGCATCCTTGTCCCTGCTGCTCTTGGCATGAGTGCGATGGCAGCATGGCTTATTACACCTTTGTTGATGATTGGAGGCTTATTTTTGTGCTATGAAGGTTCTGAAAAAGTCATTCATAAATTTGCCCCCAAACTCTTGCCCCATGAGTCAGATGGTGAGAAAATTCATGAGGCACATCTAAAAGCCAACGCCAATGATGAGGATTTGGTGGCATTGGAGAGAGATAAAGTCAAAGGGGCAATCGCTACTGACTTTATCTTATCAGCAGAGATTGTGGTCATCTCGCTTGGAACAATGACACAGACAACATTTATGTCCAAAGCGTTGGCACTTTCTGCCATTGCTGTTGTGATGACGGTGGGCGTGTACGGACTGGTGGCGGTGATTGTCAAGATGGATGATGTGGGGATGCACTGGGTGGCACAACCTGACCCAATCAAACAAAAAATGGGCAATTGGTTGCTTGGTTTTGCCCCTTTGCTGATGAAATTCTTGTCTGTTGCAGGCACACTTGCCATGTTTTTGGTTGGTGGTGGCATTTTGGTGCATGGTGTGGACATGCTTCATCATCAAGCCGAGCATTTATCACATTTATCGGGGGTGTTTGCTGGTCTGACCCAGATGATTTATCATGGCATGGTGGGTTTTATTGCTGGTTGTGTTGCCCTGATGGGGGTGGTGTTATTTAAGAAAATTAAGACATGAACGCTTGTATTTATGGTGGATATTTGTTATAATCGGCAGGTTTTGTAAAAACACCTTGTTCCAATTTGAGCTGATGCCTACGCCAAGACCGTACCAGCTAATTATAACATACAGCCAAATTGATGCCTTAGCTGTCTTGATAATCGGAGTATCCCATGCCTTCTGTAAAGGTCAAAGAAAACGAACCTGTTGACATTGCCATTCGTCGCTTTAAACGTGCTTGTGAAAAAGCAGGCGTTTTGGCTGATGTACGCAAAAAAGAATTCTACGAAAAACCAACCCAAGAGCGTAAGCGTAAAAAAGCCGCTGCGGTCAAGCGTTACAAGAAAAAAGTATGGCGTGAGCAAGCACGTACCGTACGTAAATACTAATCGCATGTAAAAGCCCATTGGTATTTTGCCACAAAAAGCATTCATCAATGAAACATACCCAAAAGTAAGATTTGGACAGTGTTTCAAAATTGAATGCTTTTTTATCCCCATCGCCGTAAACCTGCGACTTAGGCAGTGGGGATAAGGCGACATGGAAGCCCTAATGTGGTGTCCTTGCGTGTCAGCGACACTCATGTTCAATATACTGTCTAATAATCTCAATCGGTGCATCGCCACAACTGCCTGCAAAATAACTTGGTGACCCCATCTTAACTCTATTTTAGGGCTTGACATAAAATTAGACCAATGTATAATTAAGATAATAAAATCATACCAAAACCTATGAAAATACTCAAACTACGCATATATGACAGTAAAATAAAGCAACTTGAAAAATTAGCAAGTTCGGTGAATTTTGTATGGAATTATGTTAATGAGTTAAGTTATAAATACCTACGCGTACAGGCAAATTCTTATCTGCCTATGATTTAAACGACTACACCAAAGGCAGTGGCGAGCTGTTAGGCTTACATTCCCAAACCATCCAAGCCATTAACGAAACCCACGCCAAAAGCCGAAAACAATTTAAAAAGGTACAATGCGGTACAAACTCTGTAGGTCTTGATTTAGGCTGTAAAGATAGCGTAACAACAAGCAATGGTGATAAACTAATCACCAAATTCACCCAAAAATACGCAAATAAACTAGCCAAAGCCCAAAGAGCCAACAAGAAAAAGCAAGTTAAAACCATACATGCATGCCAAACATGCCAAAATTAAAAATTCACGATTAAATGCCATTCATCAATTTACAAGCAAACTGGTCAAACAAAATGCTTTGATTGTGATTGGTAAATTAAATTCAAAAACATTCACATCAAGCAAACTGGCTAAATCGGTTTACGACGCAAGTTGGTATGAACTTAAACGACAGCTGGATGATAAGTGCAAGCATGCAGGTTGTCTGTATGAAGAAGTGGATGAACATTTTACAACCCAAACCTGTTCGTGTTGTGGTGCCATTACTAACAACAGTCCCAGAGGTAGAGCAGGTTTGGCAATAAGAGAATGGACTTGTGGTGCTTGTAACACCACGCACGACAGAGATGTCAGTGCAGCTAAGAACATTCTCCGTATCGGACGTGATACGCTCGCTGGAGGAAGCCCCTCCCTTAGGGAGGGGAGTACGTCACTGCAATAACGATACAATAATGATGATTGATTGTCTTAATTTTTTTGTCTTAACCTAATTGTCTTAATAATGCGATGGATAATACATGAAAGCGTTTAACCGCCCGATACAGACTGGCTTTACCTTGATTGAGTTGCTAGTGACCATCAGTGTCTTAGGCATCATTGCTAGCATCGCTGCCCCATCATTTCAAAATCAGATAGCCAAACGAAAAATGGAAGACGCATTCAGCCAAATTGAGACCTGCTTTAAAGAAAGCCGTATTGAAGCGAACATCACTCGCAGTCCCGTAACTGTTCGGTTTAATACACAAACGTTAAACTGTGCCACTAAAGGTAATGTTGAGCTTGCTGCTCCTTTGTCTGTTGTGGCTGTTAGAGGCACACCAAGCATTCGATTTAACGCCAATGGTACTGTAAATTTTGTGGGTGCAAGCTCAGCAACTTTAGAAGAGACGTTTCAAATTTGTTATAATGACTATGCACAAGGTTCTATAGACTTGACCATCAACTCAAGGGGCAGACTGTCAAGAAACACTGGGGGGCGCACATGTTAAGCTTAAGCACACACCAACAGCAAGGTGTTGGTCTGGTTGAAGTGATGGTGGCATTACTGCTTTTGGCAGTGGGTGTCATGGGCTTTGCAGCCTTACAAATGACAGCAATCAAGGCAACTGATGAAAGCTTGGTGAGTGGGCGGGCATTGACCGTGATGCGTGGTGGGGCGGAGATGATGCGTGCCAATCCCAATCACATTTCTGTTTTTAAACAGGTGCTTGATAACGACCAAGCCACCTATAATGGGATAACCAAAGACAGCTGTCTGCAAAACGATATCACTAGAAATCAAGCGACATGCACGAAAGAACAAATTGCCATACGTGATGCGCTGGTATTAAGACAATTTGCCATGGACAACTCAATTCAGATACAAGCCCATGAATGCCCCCCTGTCTCAACAGGTGTGCCATTGATGTGCCTAATCGCCAGTTGGGGAGACACAAACCCCACCATTGGTGCAGCCGATACGGATTGTGTGACTGCCAATGGCGATTATAAAACTGGCTCTTCTTGTTTTGTGATGGAGGCGTATTGATGCAACAGCAACAATGGCGACAGTCTGGTTATCCAAAAGTCAGTCAAGCCAATATCAGCCAAGGTTTTACCTTGGTTGAGCTGATGATAGCATTGGTATTGGGACTGCTTATCTCAGCGGCGGTATTGCAGGTGTATTTGAGCGCTTTTCGCACCTCGTTGGTTCAACAAGGGGGGTCTGAGATAGCTGATGCCAGTGTGTTTGGCATCCAAAACTTAGAGCATCAAATCAGACTGGCAAACTTAGGTAACAGTGTCTTTCAAATCAATCAAACCACCAGATTTGGTGGGGTGGTATTATCCGCCCAAAATGTTGGTTTGCCAGCCAATGGCTCGGGCATCTCTGGCAACTTGATGACCACAAGTTCTGACAGTGCCCCCCCAAACACTGCTTCATCAAGCAACTCAACATGGACTGGGGGTAGTGGCACAAACATAGCCAGCGACCAGCTGACCATACAGTATCAAAATGTCATTGATGCAGGTCTTGTGGACTGTGAGGGCAATACGGTTGCCTTAAATGATTGGGCGATTGAGCGTTATTTTATCCGTGGTAATGGCATCTTTACTTGTGATGCAGGACGTGTTGATCCAGCAGGTGGTATTAAACCTGCCAATACCACCAATACCCCAGCTTTTGGTAATGAAGGCGTGGCATTTATTGATAATGTTGAACAATTTAAAGTATTGCTTGGGGTACAAAGTAGAGATGCCAACCATTTGGCTTATATTTCCCCAAGCAAGTATTTGGCATTGGCAAATTCAGACCGTTTATATCAAGCCCCCATCATTGCAGTCAAACTGGGTTTTTTGGTACGCAGCAATCACGTCATACCAGAAAGCACAGGCAATAAATACACCATCTTTGGTACAGAAAATACCGTGAGTAATCAAGACAACTTTTTACGACGCAACTATGAATCGACCATCATGTTGCGTAATGCTCGGGTCATCACCCCATAATGGTCATTTATCGGTCTTATGGCTGGATAAATAACCAGTTGGATAAGTCGTTGGACAAACTGTAGTTGGATAAATTTATGAAATCAGACTTTGCCAATCCGTCATATCACCAAAGCAGTCTTGGCTTAAAACGCAGTCTTGGCTTGAGTGGTCATCGTCAGCAACAGGGGGTGGCGTTGATTGTCGTGTTGCTGGTGTTGATATTAATCATCATTATCGGAGCGGTGGCGGTTAGGCGCAGTCAGACTGATCTTAGGCTGGTCAGTAGCAGTCAGATAGATACCTTGCTACTACAAGGGGCTGATGGGGCAAACATGAAGCTAGAAGAAGCGGTTAACCGTCCTGTTCGTGACCTGATTTATGAAGACATGGTCAACCGCAATAATGGCATCTTTGGGCATTTTATCACCAACGCCTCAGACACAAATCAAGACGAGCTGATTTATTGTTATAACCCAAGACAGTTGCAAGTTAACACCAGAACCGCCACCATCAAGCGAGATGGTGGCACACTCTCGGGATATGGTCCGGGTGAATGTAACCCCAATACCGCAACAAGCTACATCAGTGCCAGGCAGACTGTCGCCACGCAGGTACATATTACTAAAGCACCAACAACAGCCACAGGTCCATTTGGGGTGGCAAAACAAGGAGCGAACTTGTCCACTTCTGGGGAGAGTGGTACTGCTCCAGCCAACCATCTGTTTAACATAGAGACGGTGTCGGCTGTCCCTGCTTATACCAGTTCAGCCGCCAGCCCAGCGACTTGTTACAGTAACCGCCATGGCGGTAACACAGCCCGATCAACAGCTGATAATTTAGCCAGCTGTTTAAAGGGAGAAGGTGTGCCAAACAAACAGCTGATGGAGCAAGTTGCTGTAGAGCTTGTCAACAACATCACCCCTTGTGCGGCATTGGGTCAAGGCAGTGGGGTGCCAGCAGCTGGCTGTGGCACAACCGCCACCCCTTAACGCTTTAAGACCAGTATTTAACAAACAGCAATCCAGCGTATCAAATTAATCGACAGTTAGCCAAAGGGTATGCACAATGAAACTTAACAAAAAGCTTAACAAAAAATTCACCAATCAACCCAACCCTCCCCAACCCTCAACATCGATGCCAAAAATAGCACCAAAATTGGCATTGAGTCATCTGTTTATGGCGATGGGGGCGTTATTGGCAAGCAACTCGGTGCAGGCGGACACGGCTGCCAAAAAAATTGGCGACTTGGAGATTTATCAGGCAGCTCAGGCTGGTAAAATCAACTTAACCATGATGCTAGACACCTCAGGTTCGATGGGCATCAGCTCGCTTGTGTTGCCAAAAGACAATAAATACGGCAGCCCTGGGGATGTCAATAGTGGCTTATGCGAAATTAAAGTTGGAACAGGCGGTATGTATGAACCAGCTTACAATGCCATTGATAAGAGAAATATGTCAATATCCAGTGGTAAAAACACGTTTTATAAGTCTGTAACATTAGGTAATGAAACAGTGGGTTATTATCTAAGAGGTTGTGCCAGTCCTGGCAGTCAGACACCTTATATTGATCATGGCGGTAATTTGGTCGAGGACGAAACAGGTAAGTTTGACCGATTATCTAGACTTAAAGACGCATTAATTCAGCTGCTTGCTAGCAATAGAATTAAAGACAGCGTTTCAGTTGGTTTGGGTCATTTTTCATCTAATACACCCATCCTTATTGGTGACTCTCAAAATAAGCTAGTAGATGGGCATTCAGGAACGATGTTAGTCAAGGCTGCCCCACTATCACAGGCACAGCGGCTCAAGCTTATCAAGGCCATTGCTGATTTTAAATCGGTTGATACTTTTACTAATGAAGATGGTACATACAACCATAACTTAAAAACAAATTCAAGAAACTATCCAAACATATATAAGGCCTCAAGTGGTACGCCTACTGCCCATGCGTTTGCAGAAGCAGGGGCGTATATGATGGGAACAGGAACAGGAATTCGTAGCACCCCACTTCCTACTAATATCACGACATTATATGACGGCATCATTGTGGCACAAAAAAATAACACCACCTCTACCAATGATCAAGTGTATTACGTCTGTGTTAAGCTGGGATTAGAAGATGCTGCTGAAGCTTTTGGTGCAAAGATCAAGCAATGTGATAATGCCTGGAACTCTAACGAAATTAATCCTTTAACTAATAGAGAATACGGCACATGGTATGACTCTGCCAATCAGCAGATGGGCAGCAATATTGCTATCTATAAACCCAATGATTCAGGTGGTTGGACATCAGTAACACCAGAAGAGTTCAAAAAAGAAGTTGGCCCTATCACTGAGGCATGGGAGACACACACCAAGCTACCTGATGGTTGGCGTTATGGTGGCTGGATGAAAGTATCTAATAACCCAATGGATATTGAACCTATCAATACCAAGGGATGGGGGAACTCAGGTGATGCTACAGTATATGTTTCTTATCGTGCCAATCCATTTGCCATTGAATATGACGTCAAGCGAACAAGCTCAACCACCACCGAAAGAAAGCTTGTTTATGATGAGTGTCCCCATGGATTTCAGCCAGACGGCTATTGGCCATCGTTGTGTTATAAAGAACGTTCTTATCTAACCCAATGGTTAGTAGATGCCAAATATCGACGTTACAAAAATGATAAAGGTAAATGGATAAGTGAATATTCTTGTAATGGTATAACCAAACCGAATGTTGGTGATCCCAAGCTAACACTTTATAAATTTGACGGTAATAAGGAATTTCCCAAAGGTCGTTCTGAAAAGGAATTTGATAATACGTCAAACATAGACTCCAAGAACTGGGATTTATATAGAACATACTATTGTTCTCAAAGAAAACATTATATTGCTCGTGGTGTTAAGGACGGAAATGTCACCAACACCCATACCCAAGAAACACAGACACCCATCGATAACATGTATGGCGGTTTTATTTACTCAGCTGATGAAACCAAAAATGGCAATCACTACCATCGTGGGGCAACACCGCTAGATAGCCCATCTGCCCAGTGTGATGCCAATGGCATCTACTTCTTAACCGATGGTGCGCCCAACTCCACCAAAGATGACATGGCAAAGACCATCATAAACCGCTCGCTGAATAATGATGCAAGCTACACCATCACCAGCAAACCATCAGGATTGCCATCGCCTAGATTACAGTCAGGTTTGTTTGTTGGCGAAACAGGGGGTTGGGAATGGATTGGTGAATATGCCAAACGCCTGAATGACCCCACCAAAAACCCCGCTGGCGTGTCAATTAAGACGGCGGTGGCAGGATTTGGCTCATCATTTGCAGGGTTAGATTATAACAGTGTTACCAAAAAATATGACTGTGAGACTCCAGGTGCATCACCAGATGCCAAAAACGCCTGTAAATGGGGACAACGGGGCGAAGGTTATGGTGAAGGGGGATTCTTTTATACCCAAAGTTCACAAGACATCGCTGACAGTATCGTTAACTTTATTTTATCGTTAGACAATACCATTCCAGCATCCCCATCAGGGGTCATCACCGTGCCTAAAGATCCCTTTAAGGCCATCGGTGAGATGCCTTATGCCTTTATGCCCACGGTAGAACCTCGTGTGGGTGGTGGGGCTAACAGCAATGTTTGGCCAGGCAATGTCAAAAAATACAACCTGCACAACGGCACGCTACAAGGCAAAAATGACAAAAGCATCTTTAAAGGCATCAGTGGCAGCTTAGATTCAAGTGTGGCAGATTTTTGGAGTAATGCCTCAGGGGGGACTGATAACGACTTGGTAAAAGTCGGCGGTGTGTATTCTAATTTGGCACATCCCAACACAGCGTTAAATAATGTCAGAACGGTGTATGTAGAAGACATCACCGCAAAAGGCGAGTCTACATTTAAAAAACTGGGTGTGGACGTTCAAGGCAGACCAGTGGGATTTGATCAGTTGTATGACACCACGACTTATGACAGACAAAATCAAATCAGGCTGTTGCAGTTTTTGGGCTTTAGTGAAGCGACCCATAACGGACAAACCAAGCCATTAAATGAATGGGTAAACACAAACACAAGCATTCAAGAGTTGCGATTGGTTCAACCCACCACCACCGATAAAGTCTTGGGCGCTTCTATCCACAGCAAACCCATCGCCGTCTCTTATGGGGCCAAACTTGATGATAAAGGGCGTGTAAAAGACACAGACCGTCAAGATTATGTGTTCTTTGGTAGCATGGATGGGGCGTTGCATTTGGTCAATGCCAAAGACCAAGCCAATGGCGGCGGCACAGAAGATGTTGCCATCATTCCTAAAATCATGATGCAAACACAGCCTGAAGCCTTAGTGCCTAATTCAACCTACTCAGCCACTAATGATCGTGCAACTGGCGTACCTAACTTTGGCATAGATGGTCATTGGACATTTAAAAACACCTACAAATATGACTATAAAGACAATCAAGTCAAGCCTGCTGATAGAATGCTGGCATACGGAGGCATGCGTCTGGGTGGTGAGGGGCTGTTGGCATTGGACATCACCAGTAAAGACAGTCCAAAAAAAGCATTTAGCAGTCAAAACAGTGCCTTGATAGATAAAACCACATCAGGTTTTGAGCGCATCGGATATGTTTGGAATCAACCAACACTGGCACGCATCAAAAAAAGTGACTCTGACACCAAAGGCACAGACGTGATTATCTTTGGCGGTGGTTATGACATGTGCTATGAATATGAAGGTTTTCAACATGGCAGAGTTGATGACAGCCTAGGCAGTTGTTCTAATAAGACCGACATCAAAGGCAACGCCGTCTATGTCGTCGATGCCAATACAGGTGAGCTACTGTGGCGTGCATCAAACTCAAATGGTGGTATAACAAATGCCAAAACCCATAAAGACCTAAAACACAGCATTGTGGCAGGCATCTCTGCCATCGACCGCAACGCTGATGGCATCGCTGACCACTTATACTTTGGCGATCTTGGCGGTCAGCTGTTCCGTGTGGACTTTAAAGATGGAAACATCACCAGCAGTAGCATCACCAAATTACTAAAAAATGAATACGAAAATACTGCTAACGCCAAATACACACATCGCTTTTATGAAATGCCCGTGGTGAGTATTCATCGTAACCCAACCAGTAATCAATTGTTTGCACTGATTAACATTGTCTCTGGTGATAGAAGTTCGCCGTTATCTAAGATGCGTGATGACAACCAATATGCCGACCGTGTCTATGGCATCATTGATACCGATGTTACCAAAATTAACTTGTTTGATAGTAATTTTGATAAAAAAGTGAAAGACCTAACAAATGACAAACTTGTTGATTTACCAAAAACCATGGGTACTGTGCCATCTACTGGCTACTCTGACACTGTCCGTACCACAACGATGAATCTTATGATAAATGGGGTTAAACAAGGCTGGTATTATCCATTAACACGCTTTGATGGTTGGAGTGATGTGCGTTATGGCAAAGGTGTGGGTAAGTCAGACATCTTTGCAAACCACTTATACATCAGCGTCTTTAACCCAGACATGAGCTACTCAAACGCCAATGCTTGTACCGCTAAAATTGCAGGTGGCACAGAACGACAAATGTACTGCCTGCCTTATGGCATATGTATGGACCCTGCTGGCACGCCCGCATCACAAAAGCGATACACCCAATCTAAAAATGGCACAGCAGGCTTTATCCGTGCAGGGCAAGGCTTACAAGAACTTAACTTTGGCCCCATCAGCTCAGACAGAACTGATGCACGTGTGCTGATTAACACCACATCAATAACCGAACAAATCAAACAACAAAATCGAGTTAATTTTGGTACTGATGCTGGTAAAAGACTCAGACCACCCAGCGTGGGACTTGGCAACCAAAGTGGCAGTTCTTCACCTAATAATCCGCCGATCATCATTGGCTTGGATCAAGCCAACATCACCACCAGTGGCGGTTCTACTGATGGCGGTGATGCAGGAGGTGATGGCACAGGTGAGCTGAGCATCGAAAGCCAACGCTATATGCTACAACCCAGACAATGGTATGAAAAGCCCTAATCCACCAGCAGATAATTGGATGGTAACCACCCATGTTAAGCACAACACATCATAACCTGCCCAACATCGCCACCAATGGGCAACATAGACTGAGCAATCAGGGCTTTACATTAATCGAGCTGATGATAACGGTGGCGATCATCGCCATCATCGCAGCGATTGCCTTACCGTCCTATCGTCAGTTTGTCATTCGTAATGCCGAAGCTCAAACTCAGGCTAAAATGCAACAACTGGCTGTTGAGTTGGAGCGGTGGCGTAGCAACAGCCTAAGCTATCGTAATTTTCACCCAAGCAGTTGTGGCACAGGCAACAACTGCTATGATGATGTGGGCAACACCCAAATTTATGTGCCAACAGGCAGCACAGCGACAAATTATCGCTACATCATCACCTTAACCAACCGCAGTTCAACCAGTTCACTGGTACCACCAACTGCCACAGCACAGACATCAGCACCGAGCAACATCGCCATCGGACGTGATTGGATGATGGTGGCAGAACCAAACAGCAATCTGATGGGTGCGTCTAAAATATATCTGGACAGCCATAATATAAAGTGCATGACTTCCAGTGCCACCCCTGATGTTACCACCATGCAAAACAGCCACGGTTGTGGTATCCGTGCCAAAAGTTGGTGATTTTGTGTGTGGGGTTGTTTTAGGTTGTTTTATTTTTTATTGGGCGTAAACATATGATGATTCAAGACCACGTTACCATGACACCCACCACGTCTCAAACGTCACAAAACGGCTTTACCCTTATTGAGCTGATGATTGTGGTGGCGGTGATCGGGGTGTTGGCAGCCATTGCCTACCCCAACTATCAAGAGTATGTCAAAAAAACCAAACGCACCGACATGATGGCAGAGTTGGTCAATCTGGGTAATCAGATAGAATCTCAAAAGCTGTCTAAAGGCAGTTATTCCAACATCACCACCACAGATTTTAGTGGTAACTATCCTAAAAATGGCACAGCCTTGTATGCTGTCACGCTGAATCTAGATGACAATGCTGACGGTAATTTAAGAGATTGGGTACTGACCGCCACTCCCATCCCCACATCTACCATGGCAGGTGATGGCACGCTCAGCTTTAACCATCAAGGCAGAAAATGCCGAGACAGCAAATGCGGGCAAGGCGATGCGTGGAGAGATTGATGGATTTTTTGCTAAATGATGCCCACCAAATCAGTAAAATAAACGTAAACAATATTGTAATTATTATTGTTTAGTATCAGAAAAAATTACAGCCTATCAGTATCCTAGCTGCCACCGCCGTAAACCTGCGACTTAGGCAGTGGGGATAAGGCGACATGGAAGCCCTAATGTGGTGTCCTTGCGTGTCAGCGACACTCATGTTCAATATACTGTCTAATAATCTCAATCGGTGCATCGCCACAACTGCCTGCAAAATAACTTGGTGACCCCATCTTAACTCTATTTTAGGGCTTGACATAAAATTAGACCAATGTATAATTAAGATAATAAAATCATACCAAAACCTATGAAAATACTCAAACTACGCATATATGACAGTAAAATAAAGCAACTTGAAAAATTAGCAAGTTCGGTGAATTTTGTATGGAATTATGTTAATGAGTTAAGTTATAAATACCTACGCGTACAGGCAAATTCTTATCTGCCTATGATTTAAACGACTACACCAAAGGCAGTGGCGAGCTGTTAGGCTTACATTCCCAAACCATCCAAGCCATTAACGAAACCCACGCCAAAAGCCGAAAACAATTTAAAAAGGTACAATGCGGTACAAACTCTGTAGGTCTTGATTTAGGCTGTAAAGATAGCGTAACAACAAGCAATGGTGATAAACTAATCACCAAATTCACCCAAAAATACGCAAATAAACTAGCCAAAGCCCAAAGAGCCAACAAGAAAAAGCAAGTTAAAACCATACATGCATGCCAAACATGCCAAAATTAAAAATTCACGATTAAATGCCATTCATCAATTTACAAGCAAACTGGTCAAACAAAATGCTTTGATTGTGATTGGTAAATTAAATTCAAAAACATTCACATCAAGCAAACTGGCTAAATCGGTTTACGACGCAAGTTGGTATGAACTTAAACGACAGCTGGATGATAAGTGCAAGCATGCAGGTTGTCTGTATGAAGAAGTGGATGAACATTTTACAACCCAAACCTGTTCGTGTTGTGGTGCCATTACTAACAACAGTCCCAGAGGTAGAGCAGGTTTGGCAATAAGAGAATGGACTTGTGGTGCTTGTAACACCACGCACGACAGAGATGTCAGTGCAGCTAAGAACATTCTCCGTATCGGACGTGATACGCTCGCTGGAGGAAGCCCCTCCCTTAGGGAGGGGAGTACGTCACGTTTGCAAGGTCAAAGCCTTTACCAACACCTACCGCTCTGAAAATGCCAGTCGTGGTAGGGCTCATTTGGACGTGCTTAAACAATGCCGAGCCAAACACCATGAGATGTTTTGTGTGGATGAAGAGGTAGAGTGTACCGAATACAAATAAATCATCGCCAAATTCTGTGATATCAGATGATATTAAGATATCTTGTGGGCAGATTACTCCTAGTTTAGCCATTTTGGCGTCATCTTAAATTCTTACTAAAACATACCATGACCTACACCAGCATTCCCAACCTTGCCAAATTTGATACATCTGGCATTGACAACAATCGTCCGCCTGTGATTTTGGTGGATGGTTCATATTACCTATTTCGCTGTTTTCATGGCTTGCCCCCTTTGTCCAACCAAGACGGCTTGCCCACCAATGCCATTCGTGGGGTGCTAAATGCCTTGGGCAAGCTCATCAAAAAATACAAGCCCACCCACATGGCGGTCGCTTTTGATACCAAAGCCCCCACCTTTCGCCACGAATTATCGGACGCTTATAAGGCTCACCGTCCGCCCATGGACGATGACTTGCGAGTGCAGATTCCGTATATTCATGAGTTGATTGAAAAGTTGGGCATTGCTCTTATTAAAATTGATGGTTTTGAAGCAGATGACATCATTGGCACACTTGCTCGTAACGCCTGTATGCAGGGCTACCCTGTTGTCATCTCCACAGGCGACAAAGACATGGCACAGCTGGTTAATGACTGTGTGATTTTAGAAGACAGCTTTAAAGATAAAATCACAGACGTGGCAGGCGTCTTTGACAAATTTGGCGTACACAACACCCAAATTGCCGATTATCTCACACTCATGGGCGATTCATCAGATGGCATTGCAGGTATTCCCAAAGTGGGTGCAAAGACAGCAAGCAAACTCCTTGGTGAGTATGGCAACATTGAGGGCATTTTGGCAAATGTGGCAAATATCAAAGGTATGGTTGGACAAAAAATTGCTGAACATCAAGATGAAATTCCCCTAAATCGTACCCTTGCCACGATTGTTACCGATTTACAATTACCCATTTCATTTGACGAATTAAGATTAGACAATGACAAAGAGACACAAATAAAACGTGCCAAAGCGTTATATGAGTTATTTAAGACATTAGAATTTAAAAAAGAAATGGCAGAACAGTTGGCATTATTAAAAATGGCGGAGTTGCCTGTTACTGATGATTTATTTAATAATGACAATGCCGATAATGAATTAAACAATCCTTTTGATGATAATTCAAATAATAACAGAGATGAATTATCTGTTAAACCCTTACCCATTAAACAAGGTACTTATAAAACCATAAATAGCCTTGATGAATTTCATAAGTTTATTGATAAATTAAAGAGTGTGCCTTATTTTGCCATTGATACTGAGACGACCAGCATTGATTGGCAAAAGGCAGAGTTGGTTGGGGTATCTATCGCTACAACCAATTATGAGGGCTATTATATCCCTGTGGGGCATACGGGCGATTTTGATATTTTATTGGATAACCAATTAGATAGAGACGTTGTTTTAAATGAGTTAAAACCCATTTTACAAAACCCCAATATCGGAAAAATCGGACAGCACATTAAATACGACAGTCATATTTTTAAAAAATATGGCATTGAATTAAATAATTGGCACATGGACACAATGCTCGCCAGTTATGTGATTAACGGTGTGGCAACACGGCATAATATGGACGATTTGGCACGCCACTATCTGGGCGTAACTACCACCACCTTTGAAGACGTGGCAGGCAAAGGGGCAAAACAGCTCACTTTTGATAAAGTGGACATGGATAAGGCAAGCGACTATGCGTGCGAAGATGCGGACATTACTTATCGCTTGTTTAGTGTGTTTGACGAGTATTTGCAAAAAGACACCAATGCCAATAGCCTTTTGCACAACTTAGAAATCCCTACCGCCCAAATCCTAGCCCAAATGGAGCATGACGGCATTTTGATAAAAACTGAATTTTTGGGTAAATTGTCGCTTGCTTTTGACAATCAAATCAGCCAATTAGAACAAAAGGCGTTTGAATTGGCGGGCGAGACCTTTAACGTGGCAAGCCCAAAACAGCTTGGCGAGATTTTGTTTGATAAACTGGGGATTATGGGTGGTAAAAAAACCAAAACAGGACAATATTCCACATCCGAGGCGGTGCTTGCCAAGATTGACCACCCGCTTGTGGATGTGGTGTTAGAACATAGAAGTCTCTCCAAGCTCAAAAGCACCTATACGGACACTCTTGCTAAAGTCGCTGACAAACAAGGGCGAGTGCATACCAGCTACCACCAAGCCTTGACGAGTACGGGGCGACTGTCGTCATCAGACCCCAACCTACAAAATATCCCCATTCGCACCGACACAGGGCGACTCATTCGTGAAGCCTTTATTGCACCGACAGGGCGTGTGATTATGGCGGCGGACTATTCGCAGATTGAGCTGCGGCTCATGGCTCATTTTAGTGGCGATGAGAGTTTGATTAACGCCTTTAAAAACAACCTAGACATTCACACCGCCACCGCCGCCGAGATTATGGGTAAAGACTTGGCGGACGTAACGCCAAACGAGAGACGTTCGGCAAAGGCGGTCAATTTTGGGCTGCTATACGGCATGGGCGTGTTTGGGCTTGCCAAACAGCTGGGCGTAGAAAATGGTGTGGCAAAGGACTACATCAAGCGGTATTTTGCCCGTTATCCTGCCATACATGACTACATGGAAAATACCAAAAGTTACGCCAAATCAACAGGTTATGTTACCACCATTTTGGGGCGTAAGCTCTACGCCCCTGATATCAACTCATCAAACACCATGATACGACAAGGGGCGGAGCGAGCAAGCATTAACGCCCCCCTGCAAGGCTCTGCCGCCGAAATCATCAAACTTGCCATGATTGCTGTGGATAAAGTCCTACCCAAAGACCATGCCAAACTTTTACTCCAAGTGCATGATGAACTAGTGTTTGAAGTGGATGCCGACAAAGCGGACGAGATAGGCGAGCTTATCAAAAATGCCATGCAAAACGTGCTGACCGACACCGCCAAAGAGTTGGGCTGGGACGTGGATTTTGCTGTGCCGTTAGTTGTTGAGATTGGCGTGGGGGAGAATTGGGAGAAGGCTCACTAAACAAGATAACAGACAAGCACCGACATGACATTTACCAAACGACCTGTTTTTAATATAATCCCCACATGGCTTGCCCCCTTATTGGCAGAGCCAAAGCGTGTCTTGCCTGAGCTTAGCACAGGACTCATGATGGCGGTGCTGGTCATTCCCCAAAGTCTGGGCTATGCACTGCTGGCAGGGCTACCGCCTGTCATGGGGCTATATAGTGCTATCGTGCCGACTTTGGTGTATGCCTATGTGGGGTCAAGCTCGGTCAATGCTGTCGGGCCCGTTGCCATTACCGCCATCATGACATCAGGGGCGTTGTCGTCCTATGCGTTAGGGAGCTTGCAGTATCAAGCGATGGCGGTAACGCTTGCCTTGATGGTTGGGGTGCTACTCATGCTCGCCCACTTAATACGGCTAGGCTGGATTATGCAATTTGTTAGTCGTGGCGTAACCAGTGGCTTTATTAGTGGGGCGTCTGTGCTGATTATTTTGGGGCAATTAAAACATCTCATCGGCACGCTCTTATCAGGCGATGGACTCATTGACATGATGGGCAAGATGGCAGGGCAGGAGCGACTGTTTCATGCACCCACCGCCATATTGGGGCTGGGGGCGTTGGGGCTACTGCTCATGAACCGCTACCGCCCCACACTCATGCATGGCGTGCTGTATCGCCTACTACCTAAGTCTGCCCATGCTCACATCGCCCGTTTTTTTATCGTGGTACTCGTTGGTGCAAGTATCATCATCGCTCGGCAGTATGACTTTGCCACGCTCGGCATCGCCACGCTCGCCCCCTTGCCAACCCACCTGCCCCTGCCTGCCTTGCCTGTGGTGAGCCTAGACATCATCATCACGTTACTGCCGTCTGCTCTGCTCATCGCACTCATCGCCTTTATATCCAGTGCCAGTGTGGCGGGCAATCTGGCACGCATTCGCCATGAACCCTTCGCCCCCAACCATGAGCTAAAAGGACTGGGGCTTGCCAACATCGCAAGCTCGCTGTTTGGCGGATTTGCCGTCTCAGGCGGTATCTCTCGCACCAGCATGAATGTCGCACTCGGAGCGAACACACCCCTATCGTCGATGGTCTGTGCGATGGGCGTGCTGATTATTGCGTTATTTTTGGGGCAATTCATCACAGGACTGCCCTATGCGGTACTCTCTGCCGTCATCATCACGTCCGCCATTGCCATGATTGATGTGGCAAGTTTTAGGGTTGCCCACGCCCAAGACAAAAGCGAAGCCCTAACCCTTGCCATGACCTTTGTGGCGTGCGTGGGCTTTGGGCTAAATATCGGACTTATCACAGGACTATTGGTCAGCTTTGCACTCATCATCTACCGCTCGCACCGTGTGCATATGGCGGTCGTGGGGCAAGTGGGCGATAGTGAGCATTTTCGCAACATTCATCGCCATGACGTACAGACCTTTGATAATATGATACTCATTCGCATTGATGAGAGCCTGTATTTTGGCAATGTCGCCACCGTCCGCACCGCCCTAGATGACATCTGTCGTGAGTATCCTACCGCTCGCCACATCGTCATCATCATGACGGCGGTCAATCACGTGGATTTATCCGCCCAAGAAATGCTTGCCGACTTTAACCGCACGCTCATCATGGACGACAAGCAATTACACTTTACCGAAATCAAAGGGCCTGTCATGGACGCTCTCATGCACACCCCTGTCATCACAACACTAAGCGGTCAGGTGTTTTTAAGTACAGGTATGGCGGTAAACACCTTAAAAAACACTTGACAACTTGCCAAATCCGCTGATAATCTTTGGAAAATTGGAAAATTGGAAAATTGGAAAATTGGAAAATTGGAAAATTGGAA
>ERZ1023310.81-NODE-81-length-27305-cov-7.254532_pt1 | contig 27305 bp, 31 predicted proteins | sample MGYA00380476_ERZ1023310 | MGnify/ENA primary metagenome ERZ1023310 (study PRJEB33173, sample SAMEA4830346) | metagenome | study: EMG produced TPA metagenomics assembly of the PRJEB25223 data set... | reverse complement strand
CCCAGGTTGGGGAGCCATATTTAAAAACCCTTTTCTGTTTTGGAAAAGGGTTTTTGCTTTTTCGCTTTTGGTTATGTCATTATTTGCTTGATATCATGGGCATGATGATAAAAACCACACCATCATGCCCACACCCCATCCCATCACCAATCATTTGCGATTGCTTGGCACTGCCATCGCCCTTGACGGATATCTTGATACTTAGCCATGTCTGTCTTTGCCGTCTTGCTGGGTTGGTTTGATACCCAATGATACCGATAGATTTTATCATCTTTGGCATAAAATTCAGATGAATGCTCAGGCTTAACCGTATAATAATCACCATCTACATGATAATCAAACACATCCAAATCCCACCCATGCGACTCATCATCACTCATTAGGATGTCTATTTGGTTAAACCCATTTAACAGGATAAAATTAGGGTCGTTTAATTTTTCCACAATGGGATTGCCGTTATCATCAAAATACTCATCAATAAAATCAAGCTCGCTCTCATCACGACTAAGATACGCTCGCCCTACTGTCTCATCCACCCCATCTTGTATGAAATAAATCCGCCCATTATCAGCCATCAACTTATAACTAAAACTTTGGCTAAATCGCTCTCGTTTGGTGCTATACATGACAATGATGTCATTATGACCGCTCGGAACAGCATTTTGCCATGCATACCTCTCTTGGTACTTCCCACCATCTTTACCCACTTCATTCATGTCAGCATAAAACTTCAAGGTATTGACATCATTACCATGACACAAATAAGCATGACCACCAGAGACGTAATTTGGCTCATCATCATTAATTTGCAATAAAAAACCATCTTCATCACTTCGCCCCTTGATATGAAGACGTGTGCCGTCTTGATAACGATTATGCCTACTCATCACGGCAAATACAGAAGGCTTGTCCATCTCAATAGACATCACATCACCCACGAGCCGATAACCGCCAAACGCTACCATGCCCATCGCACTTATCATCACACGCTGATTGGGCAAAAGACACATCATGCTCTGATTGGCTTGTTTGTCGTGTTTTAAACAGCCAATCAGCTCATCAGCATTTGGGTAACTGTTTGCATGAACACAAACACTCATAAACATCATCAAGCAAAGCAACCATCTCATCGAAGCACCCCTACAACCCCAACATCTTAGTTATCACGCTATAATGGTCTTCAAACATCATACGCCCGTCAAGCTCGCCAAGCGGTAGCCAAAACGCCCGACTGGCATCATCGCCCCCTGCCACATCGGGGAGCTTATCGCCTGTCAGTTCAAAATAAAACACCGTTGTTACCGTCCGTCCACGAGCCGAACGGTTCGGAGCGTCAAAGGCATGGCTTGCTTTTAGAGTGCTTGGGCTGATGATAAGCCCAGTCTCTTCTTGTAATTCACGTAACGCACAGTCAAGCAGGCTTTCATCTTTATCCAAAAATCCGCCCGCCAACGCATACAGCCCACGCCCATATTCGCCCCCACGCTCAATGAGTAGCACATGACCTGCCTGCACCACCAAAGCGTCCGCCGTAACAAACACAGGTGGATACGGAGCGGACTGCCATGCTTTTTGATAATCTAAGACATGGCGGTATTCACGTTGCAGATGAGTAAAATCGTCCGTTTGGGCAAACTTTTGTAAAAAAGCCACGCTCGGGGCAGGCATTTTATCTTGCCAATCATCGCCATTTTTTAGACGTTCATCTAAAAAATACGCCCGTCTTAGCGGTGTGGCAGACAAATTTTCAAAACTGGGCAACTCAACAAAACCCCAATCAGGAAATAACGACAAATAATACGAACTGTCATCCTTGGTATGCCCGATGATACCAATCTTGGCAGGTTCGTTTTGGGTGATAAACGAGACCGCTTGTTGGACGTTTTGGAGCCATTTGTGGTCATTATAGAGCGTGTCATCAATGGGCATACAAATGATACGCTCGCTGTCGGCTGTGTCATTATCAAAGGCTTTTAAAATCATGCTTTCACGTTCATCAAAGCTAAACGGATTTTTGATGGTGCGTGGGCTATTTGCCGAACCGATGAGCATGATGACGGTTTTGGCACGGTTTAGGGCTTCACGCACGACAAATTCATGCCCATGATGAAACGGCTGAAACCGCCCGATAAATACCAAATAATCAAATTGAGCCATGTTAAATCTCATTATTTAAAAAATTAGACTTGATAAAAGCGATTATGTTACCATAAAAGCATAGATTTATCTTTATTATTGAGTTTTTACCATGAGCGATTTACAAAACGAACCTTTAAGCAGTAACATCATCATCACGCCCAACGCCCAAGACTATCTGGCAGAACTGCTTGCCAAACAAGAAGTGGACGGCATTGGCGTGCGTATTTTTGTGGAACACGCAGGCACGCCTCGAGCCGAATGCTGTATGAGCTACTGCCAGCCTGATGAGATTGATGAAGACGATTTGCAAATTCCTTATGACAAATTTGTCGCCCACATTGACGCCCCGAGCATTCCTTATCTGCATGATGCGGTGATTGATTATAACAAAGACCGTTTTGGCGGTCAGCTCACATTTAGAGCCCCTAACTCAAAAGTCCCCCAAGTGGGCGAAAATGCCAGCATTGAAGAGCGGATTACTTATGTGCTACAAGCCGAGATTAACCCCCAACTTGCCAGTCATGGTGGTCATGTGGAGCTTTTGGAAGTCATCGAAGATGATGCAGGCAAAACTGCGGTGCTAAAATTTGGCGGTGGCTGTCAAGGGTGCAGTGCGGTGGATGTTACCTTGCGTCAAGGCGTGGAAGTTCAGCTAAAACAACAAATCCCTGAGCTCACCCAAGTCATTGACGAAACCGACCACACTAAGACGGAAAATGCGTATTATAAATGATTGGTTAAAAAAGATAAAAGGGCATGAATTTGCCCTTTTTATAATCATTTAACTTCAAAATACGCCAATAGACGTAAGGTGCGTAATACGCACCAATAAGATTTCTATTTAAAAAGGTGCGTGGGACGCACCTTACCCCCCCTACTACACACCCCCAAATACCCAAATTTTAAAAAATAAAAATAGATTATGTTAAATAAATACACCCAAAAAAACGGCAACTTATCATTGCCGTTTTTTGCTTTAATGGTCGCTTGGCACTTTATCCATGTCAATATCAGGATTTTTGGTTAAGTGAATGATGGATAAAATCAACCCACCCCAAACGATAGACAAAGCCACCACCATGACTGCTAATGCGGTACCGTTCATGCGTTTTCTCCTTCTATGGATTTGTGCTGATGATGTGTGGCGTGGGCAGGTGCTTTGGTCAATAGGAACGAACCCACCGCAAACACTGCCACCACACCCCAACCAAAGATAAGTTGAGTTGCCAAATCATAACTGTCATAGCCCTTGGTAACGAGTGAGAACACACTTAGCACCAACGCCACGATGAGCGAAATGGGCGTAACAATGGTCAGCATAAATGCCCAGCCCTTACCCACTTTCACGCTAGAAATGGCGTTAATGTGGTTGATGAGCTTATCCATGACAGGACGGTTAAACCACGTTACCCAAATGATAGACAAAATCGCCCCTGTTACCACGCCGATATTATTGGCAAAATGGTCAATCACGTCCACAAAGGTAATCGCCGTTTTGGTAGAAAACAGGGCAAGTGAGATGAGAGCTGATACACCACCGACCACGCTAACTGCTTTTTTATGCGACCAGCCGAATTTGTCCTTGACCGCTGAGATTGGCACTTGTAAGATACTTGCCATGGACGTAACGCCCGCCACAAACAGCGAACCAAAAAACAAGATGCCGATGAGCGTACCAGCGTCGCCCATGCTAGAGATGATTTTTGGAAAAGCGATGAATGCCAAACCGATACCGCCCGACACCACTTCTGATACAGGCACGCCTGATTGCACCGCCATAAAGCCCAGTACCGAGAAAATCCCGATACCTGCCATGACTTCAAACGATGAGTTAGCAAAACCCACCACCAATCCTGAGCCTGTCAGGTTGGCATTTTTCTTTAAATAAGATGAGTACGTTACCATAATCCCAAAGCCGATAGACATTGAGAAAAAGACGTGCCCGTAAGCGGCAAGCCAGACCTTGGGGTCAGCCATTTTTTCCCAATTGGGGGTAAAAAAGGCATTTAACCCTTCGGAGGCACCGTTTAGTCGCACTGCTTGCACCACCATTATGGTAAACATGACCACCAATAGCGGAATACAGATTTTGTTGACAAGCTCCACGCCTTTTCGGATACCGCCATACATGATGAACAGCACCAATGCCCATACGATGGCCACCCCGATAAACAGACTAGGCACAATGCCAAAATCTAGTCCCGAGCCATTTTGCAGATAATACTCAAAGAAAAACGTCTGCGGGTCATCGCCCCACTGTTGCCCAAAGGCGTATAGGGTGTATTGCCCTGCCCATGACAACACGGACGCATAATAAATCCCGATGATCGTACACACCAGCACCTGCCACCAGCCCACGATTTCTTTGGATTTAATCATTCGCCGATAAGCCGTAGGCGGAGCTCCGTGATATTTTTGCCCCGCGACATAATCCAAAAACAGCAAGGGAAATCCTGCGGTTGCCAAAGCGATGAGATAGGGAATAAAAAACGCCCCACCGCCATTTTCGTAAGATACATAAGGAAAACGCCAGATGTTACCCAAGCCAACTGCCGACCCAATCGCCGCCAAAATAAAGCCTGAGCGTGCCGACCAACTTTCTCGTTGTGTGGACATAATTGCTCCTTGTTAATGTTTTGGCAACTCCATTTATCAACGTCATGCCAAACTGTTAAATTTTGTAAAAAGTTCTATCCCATATAGTTTGATTGAATCAATTGAAAATGTCAAATAAATAAAAAAACAAAAACCCATAACAAAATATTATGGGTCAATGAGAATGGTTGTGACCTAGCGAATGAGACCACGTTTGCTGTTTTGTAGCGACTGGATAAACAACGCCACTTTTGGCTCATCCGCCACCCAAGTGGACAGCTCGGCAATTACGTCCGCCTTGATTTTGCCAGAGCGGAACACCACGTCATAAGCCCTATCCAACGTCTCAATGGTTTCTTTGCTCCACCCTTTTCGTCTCATGCCTTCTTTGTTTAGCCCATGCACCTTGGACGGATTACCCGACACGGTGGTAAAAGCACAGACATCTTTTAAAATCAGGCTCGCCCCACCAATCATCGCATAATCATCAATCCGACAAAACTGATGTACACCCGTCTGTCCACCGACAATCACATAATTACCAATATGGGCATGACCTGCCACACCCACGTTATTGGCAAGGACGTTGTGGTCGCCCACCATACAGTCGTGGGCGATATGGGTGTTTACCATAAATAGGTTATGATTGCCGATTTTGGTTAATCCGCCACCGTCTGCCGTGCCACGATGAAAGGTGCAAGACTCACGAATGGTATTGTCATCGCCCACTTCTAGGTAGGTGGTTTCGCCTGTAAATTTTAAATCCTGCGGTATCTCGCCAATACTGGCAAATTGAAAAATGGTGTTACGCTTACCAATGGTGGTATTATCGCCCACGATGACGTGCGATTTTAAAATGGTATTCTCGCCAATCGTGGTATTTTTGCCCACGATACAATACGCCCCAATGCTCACGGCTGGGTGTATGACGGCAGTCGGGTTAATGATGGCGGTTGGGTGTATGTTCATGACGCTATCCACATTAGTCCAACTTTTGACGGGCAATCATAATCTCAGCACTGCACGCCAGTTTGCCATCCACATGAGCGGTGCATTCAAATTTATAAATCTCACGCTTGGCGGTAACGAGCTTTGAGCGAATCACCAGCGTATCGCCCGTGCTGACAAGTTTTTTAAAACGCACTTTATCCACGCCTGCAAATAGATACAGATAGCCGTCTTCGGACGATTGTCCTGCACTGACAAACCCCAAAATGCCCGACAACTGTGCCATGGCTTCCACCATAAGCACCCCTGGCATGACAGGATTATCAGGAAAATGACCGTTAAACAGCTCTTCGTTAATCGTGATATTTTTATAACCTGTAATCCAGTTGTCTGCTGATATCGCCGTCACACGGTCGATGAGCATAAAAGGATAACGGTGGGGCAAATACCGCTTGATAACAGGATAGCCAAATGGTAAGGTCAAGTTTTGAGACGTTAAGCGTTCGTGGTCGCCATCGGTCATCAGTTCTAGGTCTAGGGTAGAATTTGTCATGGATATATCCATTTAAATAAAAATTTACTTTTGTCCACTTTGGCGAAACTTGACCGCTGCACGTCGCCAGTGATTGCTCGGCATGGCAGGTGTGCCTGATGAGTACGAGCCTGCTTCTTTGATAGAGCCTGTGACCATCGTCATGCCAGTGAGCGTGACATTATCAGCAATGTGCAAATGCCCTGCTATCCCCACCGCACCGCCAATGATACAGTTCGCCCCAATGTGCGTACTGCCTGCAATGCCTGTCATGGCAGCAATCGCCGTGCCACGCCCGATATGGACGTTGTGGGCGATTTGTACAAGGTTATCAATAATCACATCATCGCCAATCACAGTATCGCCCACCGCACCCCTATCAATACAAGTGTTTGCACCAATACGCACACGATGACCGATGACAACACGCCCAAGCTGATGGATTTTTTGCCAAGCCAGTCCGTCCGCTCCCACTTTTGGGGCAAAGCCAAAGCCGTCCGAGCCGATACTGGCATGAACATGAATTTGCACATCATCGCCAATCACACAATGATGTGCAATGACAACATGCGAGCCAATCTCACAATCATCGCCAATTTGTACAAAATCGCCAATCACCGCATACGCCCCAATGTTGGCGTTTTTACCAACGGTAGCACTGGGCGAGACGATAGCAGTAGAGTGAATGCTATTATCGGCTTGATGGTCAAATAGCCCACTCACGGACGCATACGCCAAATAGGCATCTTTGACAAGGATAACGGTGGTGTTTGGCAGGGCAGGTATTTTATCGGCAAATCGCTCTGATACCAGCACCACACCTGCCCGAGTTCCCACCAAATCAGACAAATAGCCTGCCTTTGCCAAAAACGCCAAACTGTCCTTATCAGCACCTGCCAAATCCGCCACACGACTAACCGACACATGGCGATTTGCCAAAGTGTCTTTATTTAACACCATCTGGCAAAGTTCAATGGCGCGGATGATTTTATCCAAATCAATCATGATTAGAATACGCTACCGATTTGGAATTGGACGTTTTCTACTTGGTCGCCTTCTTTTTCATTTAACGGTTTGGCATAACTGATGGAAATCGGTCCAATCGGGGTATACCATGTCACGCCCGCCCCCACGCTATAACGCAACTCTTTGTCCTGCTCGATGTAGGTTAGGTTGTCATTGGCGACCCCAAGCTGGGTCAAGTTGATTTTTTCGCTATCAAGATTTGTGGTGTCAAATGCCTGACCAGCATCAAAGAAAATCACAGGACGCACTTGGTCTGCCCAGTCACCTTTAAACGGCACCGGCAAAATCAGCTCTGCCCCAAAGGTCGCCAACGCATTACCACCCACTTCTTCGCCACGGTAATTACGGGGGTCTGATGCTCGTGCGTAATGGCGTGATAATGGCCCTAATGATGATGCTTCAAAGCCACGCACCGAGCCATAACCACCGGCATAGAAGTTTTCATAAAATGGCAAATTATTACCATAACCCAAGCGTGCATGACCACGGAGTACCGTGCCTTTCCATAGTGGATAATAGGCGTTTAGGCGGTAGTTTACCTTTTGGAAAGTCTGGTCGCCAAAACCCAAATTGACATCCACATTATGACTTACCCCCTTGGTAGGGAATACGGGCTTGTCAAGGCTAGAATAACTCCATCCAAGCACCCCGCCATAGGTGGTGTAGTCATTGGTAAAACTTGTGCCATCACTATCAATGTCTGCCCGACCGCCATCTTCTAACAGCTGTTTGACATTGGCAACGCCCATCCACTGACCGCCACGCACTTTGGTTTTATCAACGGTAAAACCACCACTGATACGCTGCTTTTCATCAATCGGATAGCCATAAATCAAACTACCGCCATAGGAGTCAAGCACATAGTTGGAAATGTTTTTGCTGTCATATTTGGTCTTGCGGTAGTAGGCATTGACACTTTGGGAGACGCCATTGACAGTAAAATAAGGGTCGGTCATGCCTAGGCTGTAATTATCACGGGTCTCTGAACGGCTAAATGACATATTAGCACGGTTACCCGTCCCCATAAAGTTAGACTGCGATAAGTCCACTTGGAACGTCATACCGCCACTTTGTGAGTACCCTGCGGCGATGGTGGATGAGCCTGATGGCTGTTCTTCGACCGTATAATTAATGTCCACTTGGTCAGGACTGTTTGGTACAGGTCTGACATCCACTTTGACGTCTTTAAAGAAACCCGTTCTCATGAGTCTGGCACGGGACAGCTGAATTTTTTGGTTGGATGCGAGTGCCCCTTCTAGCTGACGCATTTCACGGCGTAGCACTTCGTCTTTGGTTTTTAGGTTGCCGGTAAAGTTGATGCGACGAACATAGACAGGACGTACAGGGTCAATATAATAATCCACACCCACTGTCAAGGCTTCATCATCAATCCTTGGCACAGGGCGGATTTGGGCATAATAATAGCCATCATCGCTGAACTTATTGGAAATCTCGGCGGTGGTCTCATCAAGCTCTTTTTGTGAATAGGTATTGCCCTGCTTGAATTTGACCAACTCATTTAGCTCATCAGTGGGATAGGTGGTATTACCCAAAAACTGAATATCGCCAAACTTATACTGCTGACCTTCGTTAATGGTCGTCTCAATAAAGACTTTTTGTTTCTCGTCATCGATGTTTAGAGTGGCATTATCCACGCTCACTCGCACAAAACCGTCATTGAGATATTTGGCTTTGACATTTTCTAGACTGGCATTTAGCTTTTCTTGGCTATAACGGTCGGCTTTGGATAGTGGATTCCATTTTTTGTCCTTAACCACGAACTCATCTTTTAACTCTTCGTCGCTAAAATGCGTATTACCAATGATGTTAATATCCACCACACGGGCAGGTTTACCTTCGACAAAATTAATGTCCAGCTTGACACGGTTACCGTCCAGTTCGGTTTGCTTGACTTCAATGTCAGCATTATAATAACCCTGTGAGATGTACTGATTTTCAAGCTCGCTCTCCAAGGTGGCAACGGTTGCCTGTTTTAGTACGCTACCCACCGCAAGCCCCGTACTCTCCAAGCCTTGCTTTAAGCCATCATCAGGGATGAGTTTATTGCCATCAAAGTTTAGCTCTGCGATGATCGGACGTTCCACCACATGAAACACCACACGCCCATCATCAACATCTGCCTGTACGTTTGAGAACTGCTCGGTGGCATACAAGGCACGAATGCTGTCCGCCAACGCATCCGATGTCAATGCCTGACCCACACCCAAAGGCAGTGCCACTTGCAAACTTTGGGGGGTCACTCGGCTAAGACCACTAAACTCAATGGCACTGACAGTATCATTGGCATAAGCTGTGGCGGTCATGACCATCATCACAGACGCGGTTAAGGTTTTTGTCAAAAAAGAAGTACGCATAACAGGTTCACTCAAAGTCGTTCAACTCATCAGCAACAACATCAAAATAACAATAAACTACAAGTGTACATTGATGATGATTGAATATGGCAAATGTTAATTAATCAAAAATATGGTGTAAGTTAAGCCAAAAAATCAATTTTGGCAAGTAAAATTGTCAAATTTTTAAAAATTTTCTTTAAATATTGCCCAATTATTACCAAAAATCATGCTTAGCGTTTATTGGCATTTCTATTGCCCTACCAAGTGGTTAGATTTTCGCCCTAACCGAACATTCGTGAGATGTCATTACCAATGGCTAGCATCATCATACCAAACAGTAGTAACATACCCATTTGCAAGCCTGCCATTTGTAGTCGCTCACTCATGGGCTTACCCACTATCAATTCATAAGTATAAAACACCAAATGCCCACCGTCCAGCACAGGTATCGGCAACAGATTTAGCACGGCAAGCGATAGGCTAATCAGCCCTGCGGTAGACAACACTTGTTGCCAGCCCATCTGTATGCTGTCCTTAGAGACCTGAGCGATACTAATCGGGCCAGACAAATTATCAAGTCCGATCAGCCCTGTTAGCATCTTACCCATAGATTTGAGCGTCATTACAGACAAATCATAAGTTTTGATAAAGGATTTTTGTAGAGCTTCTAATGGCGTATGGTTTACCGTCATCTTATAATCATCGGGAACGGTAATTTTGGTCTCTTGCACCCTTGCCCCGATTTGCCCAACCGTGCGATTATCCACCTTGACCGCTTTTGGCATGACCTTGATATCCATGTTTTGCCCGTCTCGGACAACGCCAAACGTGAGCGATTTTTCGGGATTATTTTGGATAATCTCGGTGGCGGTCAGCCAGTCTTTTATCTCTTTGCCGTCAATGTGGCTAATCCTATCGCCTGCTTTTAGCCCCATTAACGCCCCTGCTCCGTCAGCAGCCAGCGAGCCTATCACAGGCGGTATGACAGGTCGCCAAGGCAGAACACCAAATGCACTCAGCGGGTCTTTGCCCCCATCTGCCCCCTGCATAAAATCATCAATAGCCACCGCCGTCTCGCCCTTATCGGTCGCCACAACCACCGCCCCACGCTCGCCCATGCGGTCAGCTAAGGCAAAATTCACACTCTCCCACGTGGGCGTATTTTTGCCGTCAATGGCGTGTATCGTCTCGCCCACCACAAGTCCGCTCGCTTGGGCAGGGCTATCGCTCACAATCCGTCCGATTTTGGTCGATAACTGCTCGCTTGGTTGTAAAAACAGCACAAAAAACAGCCCAATGGCGATGATAAAATTCATCAACGGCCCTGCGATGACAATGGCGATTTTCTTTAAGGGGTGCTGATTGTTAAATGCCAAATGTCGCTCATGCTCGGCAACGTCCCCTTCTCGCTCGTCCAGCATTTTGACATATCCGCCAAGCGGTATCGCACAAATGCGATAATCTATGCCTGTTTTGGGACTTGTCCAGCCAAACAGCCGAGTACCAAAACCGATAGAATAAGTCAAAACCTTAACTCCGCACAGCCGTGCCACGATATAATGCCCCCACTCGTGCAAGGCGACAAGGGGCGTAAGGACAAGCAAGGCGGATAAAAATAAATATAAAGCGGTCATGCTTTTTGGGTTCTCTTAGTTTTTTGTTTTGCCAACAAATTGGTTTGGGCGAATAAATTGCCCCTACAATACCTTCAAAAATTTTTAAATGGTAATTTTAATCAATATAAAGATTTGGTTTAAAATTTTGGATAATTGGGTAAATTTGGGCGAATAAATTGCCCCTACGCATTTAAATTTAAAAATACATTTTAATTCAAATGTAAAAAACCATTAAAATCAATCCATTAACTTTCTTAAATAAACGTCCGTCCTATCTCGCACCCGTTTATCTAACGCCAAAATCTCGTCAAGCTCATCAAAATGTCTGCCAAATTGTGCCCCCAATTCATCATCATGTAACACACGCTCCACCGTGTCGGCGATGTCGGTTAGGCGAATGCGACCATCCAAAAATGCCGATACCGCCACTTCATTAGACGCATTTAAGGCAACACATGCCCCAGTACCTGTCCGTATGGCATGACGGGCAAGGTCTAGGGATTTGAATTTGTTCTTATCGGGGCGGGTAAATTCTAAGGCGGATATGTCAAATAAGCTCAATGATTTCACGCCGCCATCCATGCGATTAGGGTATCCCAAAGCATGGGCAATGGGTACTCTCATGTCAGGTGAACTAAGTTGTGCCAAAATAGAGCCGTCCACATATTCCACCATAGAGTGAATGATGCTTTGGGGGTGAATGGCAATGTCAATCTGAGCGTCAGATAGGTTAAACAAATGACAAGCCTCAATCAGCTCCAAGCCCTTATTCATCATGGTGTTAGAATCCACCGTGATTTTGCTCCCCATGTTCCAGTTGGGGTGCGACACCGCTTGGGCGACTGTGGCGTTTTTCATGTCATCATAAGATTTGTGCAAAAATCCACCACCGCTTGCCGTCAGCCACAGTTTTTTTATGCCAAATTCACTGCGATGAATGGCGGTGTTGTCGTCCTGCACCGCCTTTGGCAAACATTGAAAAATGGCGTTATGCTCACTGTCAATGGGCAAAATCGTGGCGTTGTGCGTGCGTGCGGTGTTCATGACCAACTCGCCTGCCATGACAAGGCTTTCTTTGTTGGCAAGTAGCACCGTCTGCCCTGCTTTGACTGCCGATAAGGTAGAGCCAAGCCCTGCCGAACCGACAATGCCTGCTACGACCTTGCCCGCCCCTTTGTCGCTTGCCAACTCCGCCAAGCCGTCTTGACCGCCGACCACGTCAATCATAAGATTTGCCGATTTTAAGCGTTTGGCAAATTCGTCCACCTTATCAGACGGCACGCCAACACGGCTTGGGCGAAACTCCACGCATAGCTCAAATAATTTATCCAAGCGACCAAAGCCCGACAAGGCATACACACCCAACCCTGCGTGGCGTGCGATGTCAAGCGTGCTGTCGCCGATTGAGCCTGTTGCTCCAAGCACGGTCAATGGCGTTGTCAATGCCGTCATCACAAAAGCCCCTTTAAATCGCCAAGAGCAGGCAATACACCCAAATACACGAGCACCAAGACCCCAAGAGCAAACACAGGCGTAGCCGACAATAAGCTATCAATGCGGTCAAGCACACCGCCATGCCCTGGTAAGATAGTGCCAGAGTCTTTAATCCCTGCTCGGCGTTTTAGCATGGATTCAAACAAATCACCAAGCACGCTTGCCAATACCGTCAAGCCCGACAAGCCCAAAAAGGCAACAAGTGCTACTGTGTCAAGTTTTAACCCAAAGCCCACGCCCACCGCCACAAGGCTTGCCGTGATGATACCGCCAATCAGCCCTTCTATGGATTTGTTGGGCGAGACGTTGGGGGCAAGTTTGCGTTTGCCAAGTTTACGCCCAACAAAATACGCCCCACTGTCAGCACACCACACCAAAAGAAACACATATATAAGCCACCAAGGCGACACCTGCCATAGGCTGTACATGGCGGTAATGCTGGCGGTCAAGATGACAATTCCCATAAAAAATAGGCGTTTGCCGTACCATTTTTCTTGGATAGGATAAACAAGCACCCATTTGGTTGCCATAAGCCATATCCCAAAGGACAGCACCCACCACACCACCCAAGAGACAGACACAAAAATACTGACAAGCGTAACCACAAGCATCAGAGCAATAAACTGGGCAGGTTGTTTGCGTTTGGGCATGAGTTTTGTCCACTCATGGGACGCAAGGAGCGTGCCTACGGTCAAAAGTGGCAAAAACAAAAAGGGCTGACGACTGGTGAACATCGCTACGCCCACGATAATCACAAGTACGATTGCAGTTTTTATTCGTTGCCACATAGTTTTGCCTTTTTATTATGGGTTTTTTAAATTTATAAAATGTTGATTGATAATATTTGAAAGCATAGGAAATTGGGCGAATGTGATTCGCCCCTACAAACCTTTTAAATCTCATCAATCAACCATGCCAAACATCAACCTTGTGCTTGCACCTGTTCGCTGGTTTTACCAAAACGTCTTTCACGATTGCCAAAGTCTTGTATCATCTTATCAAGTTCGTCCGCCCCAAAATCAGGCCACAACGTCTCGGTAAAAAACAGCTCGGCATAAGCCGACTGCCACAGCAAAAAGTTGGAAATGCGGTACTCGCCCCCCGTGCGAATGAGCATATCCACATCGGGCAAATCGGCAAGTTCTACATTCTCTGCGATAAGATTTGCATTGACATCGCTTGGGGTAAGTTCGCCTTTTTGGACTTGTATGGCTAATTTTTGGCACGCCTGAGCGATGTCCCATTGTCCGCCATAGCTGATTGCAATGACAAGCGTCATTTTGTCAAAATGGGCGGTCTTACTTTCTGCGTCTGTCATAAGGGCTTGCAGGTCGGAATTTAGCATTGACCTGTCGCCGATAAATCTTAGGCGAATTTGGTATTTATTCATGCGGGGCATTTGCTCGTGAATGGTGCTTTCTAAGAGTCGCATGAGCAAATCCACTTCCGCCTGTGGTCTTGCCCAATTTTCTGACGAAAACGCAAACACCGTCAAAACTTTAACCCCCCGTGCCAAACAATGTTCCACAATGGGGTCAAGTGCGTCTTTGCCCTTGATATGCCCTGCCCCTGCCTGCAAAGCATGAGCCTTGCCATAGCGGTTGTTACCGTCCATGATAATGGCGATGTGTTGGGGCAGGTTTAAAATGGGGGGTAATGGGGCATTTGGCATGATAGATAGGCGGATTGGTCAATGGTAAATGATACAAATAGGGCGAATGGCTCGCCCTATATAGGGCGTGCTGAACCTTTGCAACACAATTTAACGTTTAAAATATTTTAGAGATAAAACACTGTTTTTGCATGAAAAATGGTTAAATCTTGTTTTTCATCGTCAAATTCCTTGTTGATATTTTAATATCAACTGCGGACTTTTCCTTGAAAAACGTGCGATTTCCCCTATTTTTCATTGCAAATATAAAGGGTAGGCACGCCCTAAAAAGACATAACTTAGACTTCCATAAGCTCGCTTTCTTTTTTGGCAAGGCGAGTGTCGATTGCTTTGATAAAGTCATCGGTCAGCTTTTGAATGTCGGTCTCGGCACGGCGTTCGTCATCTTCGCTGGCTTCTTTGTCTTTGACGAGTTTTTTGATGTCGCCTAGCATATCACGGCGGATATTACGCACCGACACACGGGCAGACTCGGCATCAGAGCGAGCCAATTTCTGCATATCCTTACGAGTCTCTTCGGTCAAAGCAGGCATTGGCACACGAATCACGTCTGCGGTCATGGGATTAAGCCCCAAATCCGCTTCACGGATTGCCTTATCCACCGCTTGCACCATAGAGCGGTCAAAGGGCTGTACAAGTAGGGTGCGGCTGTCTTCTACGTTCACGCTTGCCACTTGGTTTAGGGGCATATCCGAGCCATAGTAGCTTACCATAACGCCTGACAAAATACCAGGGTGAGCCCGTCCTGTACGCAGTTTGGCAAACGCACTTTCTAGGGCTTCAAGCGATTTTTCCATACGGGCTTTGCCGTCTGTTTTGATTTGGTTAATCATAAGGGTTTCCTATTTGCAATATTTACTAAACATTGATTTTGTTACATTAGGGCGAATTGCAATTCGCCCCTACCAATCGGCATAATAAGCAAGATTTAACAGTTTTTAAAGTTAATTTTAAATTCAATAAAAATTGGGCTCTGGTTCAAAAAGTATGCTACAAGGAAAACCGTTCGTGGTGAGCTTGGGAAACCTAACGGTTTTCCTGCCCTTCGACAAGCTCAGGGCGAACGGAAAACCTAGTTCAGCATACTTTTTAGACTACTACCAAAAATTGAATTAATGATACACTCGTGTACCTTCTTTTTCGCCCATAACGACATTTAATAGAGCATTGGGCTTGTTCATATCAAACACTTGCAACGGCACGTTGTGTTCACGGCATAGGGCAATGGCGGTCAAATCCATAACGCCCAATTTGTCTTCTAGGGCTTTGTCAAAGGTTAGGCTGTCGTATTTGACCGCATCGGCATGAACGCTTGGGTCTTTATCATACACGCCGTCCACTTTGGTTGCCTTTAAGATGAGACCTGCTTCAATCTCAATCCCACGCAAACACGCCGCCGTATCGGTGGTAAAAAACGGATTGCCCGTACCTGCCACAAAAATGCACACTTCGCCATTATTTAGGTGGCGAATGGCTTCACGACTAGAATACGGCTCGCCAATGGTGGCGATATTAAGAGCGGACATGAGACGGCATTTGATGTTACGGCGGACTAGGGCATCACGCATGGCAAGCCCGTTCATCACGGTAGCAAGCATACCCATTTGGTCGCCTGTAACTCGTCCGACAAGCCCTTCTTTTTGGAGTGTACTGCCACGATACAAGTTACCACCGCCAACGACAATCCCCACTTGCACGCCAAGCCCACGCAAATGGGCGATAGACAGGCTCATTTGGTCAAGAATGGACGCATCAATGCCCATGTCTTTGCCCCCTGCTAGGGCTTCGCCTGAGAGTTTGAGTAGAATACGGGAAAATTTTGGATTTTTGTCGTTGGGATTATGGACGTCTGACATGGCACACCTGTTATAATTTAAATACAAATTAAGTAATTTTATCACATTTTGCCAAATATTGTAAAATTAAAAAAGGCGAAACCCTGTCCGCCTTTTTTAATTTTAAATTTGTCTTTAATTCACTTTTTAATGAACCCACTTTTAATTCACCTTAGTCAATTCCATACTAATGACTTTGCCGTCATTGGTTTGGCTGACTTTGACTGGTAGATAATTTAGGCTGGGGGCAAGCCAAAAGCTCGTGGCACGCCCTTTGTCATCGTGCACACGGTCAATGCGAATGGCGTCATAAGTACCCGCAGGAACGGTGATTTTGCTACTGCCCGAACGTCTAAATCTGGTGGCTTCTATTTCATTTTTCTTAACCAAATGATAATTTCCACTAAACTTACCGTTAATCAGTTCTTGACGGATTTGGGCTTCTAAACTCAAATCATCATAGGCTTGTCCGTTCATTCTAAGCGTGGTGGATTTGCCTTTATACGTGCTAACCACGGATTTGGCGGAGTTATTAAACTTGATATTATGAGTGCGTCCCACGCCCAACACTCGCACCGACATATTGGAGCTAGATGGTGCGATTCTGCCGTTGGATAGGCTAAAACTTGCCGACTGGTTTACACTTGCCACGCCTGCGGCACTGGCTTTTACATGATAGTGGTAATCATCTCCATTTTTAATTAAGGTGCGTGTTGCTGTGCCCTTTTTGCCATCTGCTTTTAGTACATAAGTGGCAGAAAATCCTGATAAATCAGACGCATTTGCAGATAAAGTTGCCCCTGCCAAGATAGCGGTTGTAATAGTGGTGGTTTTTAGGAAATTTTTAAAAATCGTCATGATTACTCGCTTTACATTAAAATTAAGAACATGGGGGTATTATTGACATTTTTTGTTACAAATTCAAGGGCGGTGGCGTGATGATTTGTAGTATTTTGTGAGAAAACTTTCTCAAACCATATTTTATTTGCCATTATCATAAAGCAAACCAATGATTATACATATTTTGTTACATTTTATGTTATCATATAACTTTTAAAATTTTGTTATTTTTGTGGTCTTTTAGGTGCATTCTCATGCTAAAATCAATCATTAAATACACCGCCTTATTTTTCGCCTTTGTCTTTGCGGTTTTGCTATGCTTTTATCTATATCTTATCAGTGGCTCAACCAAACAAGGCGACATCACTTGGCATTCTTGCTATCGCCCTGCTTATCTATCGTGGTTTGTATTGCCACCGTCCGTGCGTTTGCAATGTGCCACCGTCTCTGTGCCTGTGGATTATACCAAGCCCAATGGCAAAACCTTTGCCATACCGCTCACACGTTTGCCTGCTAAGGGCAATCCCATTGGCGAGCTGTTGCTCCTAAACGGCGGGCCAGGCGGTCATAGCCTTGACATGAGTATGACGTTGTTTGATGAGTATGGGCAGACAGTTAAGGATAATTTTAACGTATTGGGCTACGCTCCCCGTGGGGTTGCCCCGTCTACCCCTGCCATAGACTGCGGTGGCGTGGACGAGACGGACGAGCAGGGCAACACCAACGCCAAAGCCTATATGGACGCTTGCATACAGCACACAGGGGCGGACATTTTGCCCTTTATCAGCTCAAAAGAAGTCGTCAAAGACCTAGACAGCATTCGCACCCAGCTGGGCGTGGACGTGTGGAGCATGGTGGGCTATTCGTACGGCACAAAACTTGTCGCCAAATATGCCGAGTATTACCCCACACGCTTGCGAGCAGGCGTGGCGGACGGGGTGGTGGATACGAGCGAGACCTTGTTTACCATTTTAAAAAATCAGTACAAAGGCTCCCAAATCGCCTTTGATGCCTTTATCAAAACCTGCAAGACCACTGTATTTTTGACAAGTCCCAAGACCCAAGCACCGCTTTTATCAACAAATTAGCCGAGATTTCTGCCAAAAACCTAACCGACAAAAATGGCGATAAAATAGACAGCCAAAGTATCCTAGCCATTATCAACGAAAACATCAACGACAGCACCTACTGGGCGGACATGATGACGATGCTTGGCGAGCTTGACAGGGGCGAGACGGGCGAGTTTAACACTCAGTTACTCATCTCCGAGTTTGGCGAAAAAGGGTTTAGTAAAGATGCTCTATCCCTTATCAACTGTGCCGACTCCGCCCCCAAACTTAGCCGAGACGAGTACATCAAACAAGCCAAAATCATCGATGAACAGGCTCGTTATGATGATATTAAAAAGCGTTCTGATGATGATTATCTGGACGCTTGCTACTATTGGCAATGGCAAGCGACCGATGATTTGGATGAAAACCTTATCACAAACGACACGCCAAACCTGCTTTTTGTCGCCCAAAAATATGACCTTGCCACACCACTTGCCAATGCGGTCAATATGGCAAAACGCTTTGATGATACGCTCATCTACACGCCAAATCACGGTCATACTGTGAGCCTATCGGGCATGAATGCGTGCGTGGACGGCTATGTGGTAAAGTACCTGCTTGATCCAAAAATGACGTTTGATAAAAAAGTGATACTGTGTGAGTAGGGGTTTATGGATTTTAAAATTGCGACAAATCTATGATATGTGGACGTAGGGACGTGCTGAGCACGTCCTTTAATAACACCAATTCTACAAAACCTGTGGTAAATATCAAGTTCGTTGCTTATATCTTGGATAAATTTTTAAAAATTATCTTGAAAAATTTGCCCCCTAACACCATTTTTACAAACAATCTGGTTTTGCCAGTATTCCTAACAAGTTAATGGAGAAATTTTATGCCAATCCGTCCTTTACATGATCGCATTGTCGTTCGCCGTACCGAAGAAGAGCAAAAAACCGCAGGCGGTATCCTGCTCCCTGGTTCTGCCCAAGAAAAACCCCAACAAGGCGAAGTGATTGCCGTGGGTAATGGTCAGCTTACTGATAATGGCGTACGTCCCCTAGATGTCAAAGTGGGCGACAAAGTATTGTTCGGTCAATATGCAGGTCAAACCGTCAAAGTGGACGGCGAAGAGTTGCTCATCATGAAAGAATCTGATGTGTTGGGTGTGCTTGAATAATCCAAGTATTTGCAATGATTATGTAGGGGCGTGCTGAGCACGCCTGTGTAAAAAGCACGTCCTATATTCAAAAACCCATTACCATTTTAATTTAAAAATCTAAGAGAGAATAAACATGGCAAAAGATGTCAAATTTGGCGTATCCGCCCGTGAAAAAATGATTGACGGTGTCAATATCCTAGCAGATGCCGTAAAAGTTACCCTAGGGCCAAAAGGTCGTAACGTGGTGATTGACAAGTCTTTTGGAGCTCCAACCATTACCAAAGACGGCGTGAGCGTGGCAAAAGAGATTGAGCTTGAAGACAAATTTGAAAATATGGGTGCTCAGCTTGTCCGTGAAGTAGCGTCAAAAACCAATGACGTGGCAGGGGACGGCACCACCACCGCCACCGTACTTGCCCAAGCCATTCTAGTAGAGGGCATGAAAACTGTCGCTGCTGGCATGAACCCCATGGATTTAAAACGTGGTATTGACAAGGCGACCCGTGTTGCTGTTGAGCAAATCCACGCCCTATCTACTCCTGCCGATGATTTTAAAGCGATAGCTCAGGTGGGTTCAATTTCAGCCAACTCCGATACCAAGATTGGCGAGCTTATCTCAGAGGCGATGAAAACTGTCGGCAAGCAAGGCGTGATTACCGTAGAAGAGGGTTCAGGCTTTGAAGACACCCTAGAAGTGGTTGAGGGTATGCAGTTTGACCGTGGCTATATCAGCCCTTACTTTGCCAACAAGCAAGACAGCTTGACCTGCGAATTTGACAATCCTTTTATCTTGCTTGTGGACAAAAAGATTGCCAATATCCGTGAGATTGTGCCACTACTAGAACAAGTCATGCAAACGAGCCGTCCGCTACTTATCATCGCCGAAGATGTGGAAAATGAAGCGTTGGCAACTTTGGTGGTAAACAACTTGCGTGGCGGTCTAAAAACCTGTGCCGTTAAAGCCCCCGGGTTTGGCGACAGACGTAAAGCCATGCTCCAAGACATCGCCATTTTGACAGGCGGTATTGTGATTTCAGAAGAAGTGGGTCTAAGCCTAGAAACTGCAACTTTGGAACACTTAGGCACAGCCAAGAAAACCACCGTTGGTAAAGAAAACACCGTGATTGTGGACGGAGCAGGCGACAAGGCTCAAATTGACAGCCGTGTTGAATCTATCAAACGTCAAATCGAAGAATCTACGTCTGACTACGACAAAGAAAAACTGCAAGAACGTGTTGCCAAACTCTCTGGCGGTGTGGCGGTCATTAAAGTCGGTGCTGCCACCGAAACCGAAATGAAAGAGAAAAAAGACCGTGTTGATGACGCTCTACACGCCACCCGTGCGGCGGTAGAAGAAGGCATCGTACCAGGGGGTGGTGTTGCCCTAGTGCGTGCATTGTCTGCATTGGCTGAACTAAAAGGCGAAAATGACGACCAAAACGCAGGCATCAATATCCTACGCCGTGCCATGGAAGCTCCACTTCGCCAAATCGTAACCAACGCTGGCGATGAAGCGTCTGTGATTGTCAATGAAGTCAAAAACGGCTCTGGCAACTACGGCTACAACGCTGCCACAGGTCAGTATGGCGATATGCTAGAAATGGGCATTCTTGACCCTGCCAAGGTAACTCGCTCCGCCCTAGAACACGCCGCCAGCGTGGCAGGTCTTATGCTCACCACCGAGGTGATGATTACCGACAAACCTGCCCCAGAAGCCCCTAATATGGGTGCTAGCATGGGCGGTATGGGTGGCATGGGCGGAATGATGTAATCGCCTAGTTATCAGCTGCTTAGCTATCCAAAAAAAATCCTGTCTTATGGCAGGATTTTTTGTGGTCAATCTTTGGCGAATGTCAAAAACATACACTTATCCACAGAGTGTTTTATTCTTGATGGTGCGTGAAACATTTTGCGGTGACTGCCCAATTTATCAAAATTTAAGCAAATTTATACTTATAAGCTATTGATTTTAAATGATTTATTTTCGATAAAATTATGTATAAATTTCAACCAATCAACCGTCATCGCCCATCATTACAGTATTTTTACATAAAATTACAAAGTTATCCACAGGCTTATCCACAGCTTTTGGGGATAAATTTTTGGCAGATTTTAGCCATAAAAAATGACAAGTAAAAACAATTACTTGCCAATTTTTTGATGGTATTTGCTTTATCTGTCTGTGAAACCTTGACTTTTTGTCTATTTTGCCCTGTCTAAAACCATCTCACCTGCCACATCCGCCATGTCATACGCATGAATGCCAAACATCGCCCCGTCAGCAAGCCTATCGCCCATGACAGCGTGCCACGCCACCACGTCATGCACATTCATGTCCAACCCAACGAGCATACCCGCCAGCACGTCGCCCATGCCTGCGGTTGCCATAAAGGCATTACCGAATGGGCAAAATTGCACCCTTGTGCCGTCAAAGCTTAGCGTATTTGCCCCTTTGATGACCCATTGCCCACCATGCCGCTCATGCAAGCGATACAGCGTGCCTAGTTTGTCATTATCCACGTCCGCCACACTCACGCCAAGCAGGCGTGCCGACTCTGCCGAATGGGGCGTACAGATGACATGATTGGACAATTTACATGGATTTTTTGCCAAAAAGTACAACGCATCAGCGTCTAGCACCACCCTATCAAAGGCGTGATGAATTACTCTATCCATGACTTTATCAAAAACCATCTCTGCCCACACATCACGCCCAAGCCCCATGCCAAACGCCACACGGTCAAATCCTGCCAAGCTCTCCACGCTCATCTCATCAATGTCCGCCACCATGACATTAGGCGAGCGGGTCAGCATGGCACTGTGGTGCGTGGCATGACAGATTGCCGTAACTCGCCCTGCCTCCATGCTCATCGCCATCTGGCTTGCCATGATGACCGCCCCACCCATACGCCGATGACCACCCACGACCGCCACCGTGCCAAAGTCGCCTTTGTGGGCGGTGCTTTGGCGTGTGGGCGGTTTTGGTTTATCCGACAGATACGCCACCGCTGACAGCTCATCATCAGGCGGTATCAAAGGCAGATTAACAACTTGCCCCACAAAGTCCTTTGCCACCCCAACAAACAGCCCCATTTTTAGCCCCATGACACACAAGGTCATGTCCACGTCCGCACAGACGGGTATGGGGATACCCCTATCAGGGTGCAGACCGCTTGGCACGTCAAGGGCGATTTTAGTGCCTGTTTGGGCGTTAAAGGCATGGATGATGTCTTGGTGTGCTTTGTCAAGCTTTCTGTCTAGCCCATTACCAAACAACGCATCCAGATGAATCACTTTTTCAAATTTGCGAATGACACCGCCCACATCATCACGCATTGGCACGCCTATACATAGCAACCTAGCACGGACGGCATCCACGCTTTTTGGCGGATTTGGAGCGATGATTTGTACATTAAAATGCTCATTATCCAGTCTATCTACCAGATATTTTGCCGTCAGATAACCGTCTCCGCCATTGTTGCCCACACCACACCATGCGATGATGTCGGCTTGGGCGATGTTGTTTTTATTGACAAAATCAATGACTTGCAAACACAGTGCAAGGCTTGCCTGTTTCATGAGACCAAACGAGCTGTTGCCATCTGCAAACCAACGATTCTCCCAGTCTTTGACGGCTTTGGCGGTGTAAATGGGTACGGTCATTGGCTTTTCCTATATTTTTAGTGATGCCAATCGGCGAAAATCCTGCTCTGACACCATGCGATGATGAATGGTTACTCGGTACGTTATCTCAAACGGCACGACAACACGAAACGTCATCGTCACCCTTCGCCCCATCACCGCCACATCCGACAGATACGCCTGCCATATCTGCCTATCCGCCCCATCATACATGCCCAGATACCACACATCATCAGGGGCATGGGCGGACAGCTCATGTATCGGGATGGCACGCACTTTATCTAGGCACAGACACACCACCCACACCACACCCACCATGGCATACTGCCGCCACGGCACGCCCATCACCGCCATCAGCAATAGTGTGATGACAAGCACACCAGCCTTGATGGGCAAGTCATGAGCGACCTGTGTGATGGTAGTATCAATAAACATCAGAGCGACTGGGTGTGTCTGAGTGCCTTTATCTTATCAATGAGCGAGCCTATCTCGGCATCATCAGGGCTTGCCTGCCCCAAAAAAAACAGTAACAAATCAGGGTCTTCATGTTCTAAGAGTCTCTCAAAAGCAAGCTGTTCTTGCTCATTGGCGGTGAGATAGTGGCTTTTGACATAGGGGTCAATATAAAAATCCAGCTCCTTTAAGCCACGGCGAGCTTGATAGATGATACGGCGTTGGTGTAAGGTCGGTTCTAAATCGGGTGTGGTCATGGATTGCCTTTTGGTGTCTTTTAAATCAAAATCATCACAAATCAGCAAGATTTGCAAATGCGGTTATTTTTGCATAAAATAGGTAAATTTTCAATGAAAAACGCTCATGAATACCACGCCTGCCACCACGCCCACCACCCCCAAAATCGTCTTTTTTGACATCGATGACACGCTCTACATCAAATACGAAAATCACATTTTAGACAGCACCAAAACCGCCCTACACGCCCTAAAAGAGCGTGGTATCATGGTCGCCATCGCCACAGGGCGTGGTCTGTGCGTGTTTCCGCCTTGTATTAATAAGCTTATCGATGAGATTGGCATTGACATTTTTGTGACGATTAACGGGCAGTATAACGAGTATCAAGGCAAATGCCTGACCCATTTTCCCTTGACGCACGCTCAGCTGACCCACACCACCTCCCACCTACAAAGCGAGCGTATCGCCCACGGCTACATGACCCGTGATGAGATTATCACAGTCAGCCCTGATGAATACATGGTACAAGCCCTGACATCGCTACACATTCCCTATCGTGTGGCAGAGTCGTTTGACATGAGCACACCCGTCTATCAAATGCTGGCATTTTATGAAAATAACCACACCGCCCAGCTCTCATCCGCCCTAAGCGATGACCTAAAAACCGTGCGCTGGCACATCTCGGGTGTGGACATCCTAGATGTCCACGGCTCAAAGGCTAGGGGCATTCGCTCGGTGCTGGACGCACTGGGTCTGTCCATGGCGGACGCTGTCGCCTTTGGGGACGGGCTAAATGACATTGAAATGCTCTCATCGGTAGGCTTTGGCGTGGCGATGGGTAACGCCCACCCTGACCTAAAAGCCGTGGCGGACTATGTCTGCCCACGCCATGATGACGACGGGATACTTAGGGGACTTGTGGCTTTGGGGATGATTTAGGGCATACCTAATGCATTGGTAGATTTTATCGTTGGTAGGGTTTTTAAGCTTAGGGCGTGCCTACCATTGATAACATTCTTATAAAAAACGATGAAAATTTAACGCTTTTATCAATTTTTGCATGAAAAATGACTATCCGACCACTTAATTTAAAGAGTTAAGTAAAAATCTTAAAATTTACCCAGTTAAGTGGTCGGATTGTTTTTCATAATAGACTTCTTTCCAAACCCTGATTTTTGTAGATTTTTAAAAACTTCAACCCTAATACTTACAAGGGTTTATTTTTAGTTTGGAAAGAGATTTAATAAAAACTTGTTTGACAGAATAACTATCAAACTTCACTTTTTCCCTGAAAAACGGGCGATTCCCCTGCTTTTTTAAACAGGCATTTTTCATGGCAAATACCAAAGGCAGGCACGCCCTAGCAAGCATTGATGATTTTATAAATTTTTAAAGCATCCCTTATTCTCAACTTTATACAGCTAACAAATTTGAATTTTACCACGGAAACCGTAGCACTTTTTCATTTTGTAGAGTGTATCAGTGATTGGTTTATCAAGGGCAAATATGATTCGCCCCGACAACTTAAAAAATAATTATGGAACAATCAATAAACTACCATTTTAAGTTGAAAATAAAGTAAGCATTATTTTATTTTAAAAAATCTCTATTAAAGGCAAATTAAGCTAATTCACCACCACAGCACTCGCTCCGATTTTATCGGCAATGGGTTTTAATTTACTCACTTTATCCGTGGTAAAAATCGGCAAACCGCCCATGACATAGTCCGCTTTTGGCTTGTCCATGATAACAATCGCCTTTTGAATGCCGTCTAGGCTTACGATGATGCGAGATTGCGAACCGTGTTTTATCATTAGGTCATGGTTAGGCAATAACCTACCAAGTTCTTTTTTAAAATCATCAATACTGGCGGGCTTTTTGGCAAAATAGGGCTTAGCTAAGGCAATGACAAATATCCCGATAAACAGTGCGATAAGTCCGATAAAAAGCTGTGTTGCGTTCATTTTTACCTACCTTAGATACACCACATTATCAGGCAATTCATTGCCATTTATATCATCACAAGGGAAATATTGATTCAAAAGTCGCCCAATCTCATCAATAAGCCACCCCAAGCCGTCCGCCATGTCGCCTTTTTTAAAATAATCTAGCGTATTTTGGCAAAGATTTTGCCAATCATCGCACGCATACGTATCAATGCCACGGTCGGCAATGATTTCAAGGTCATGCTCGCACAGATTGACATAAATCAGCACGCCTGTATTGTGAGCGGTGTCCCACACGCCATATTCGCCAAAGAGTTGCAAGGCACGCCCACGACAGTCGTTATCATAAGCGATACCAATCGGCAGATGATTTTCAATGATAAGGCGTATCTCGCCACGATGACCCTTTTCGGCTCGGGCGATACGCTCGGCAAGGGCGATTTTGAGTTCGGCGGTAAGCCAGCGATTGTGCAAAAATGGCACAAAAATAAGCTGGCGAAACAGGCGTGCTGGGCTTTTTTGGGGAATGTGTCTCATATTTTTATCCTTCTTTTTCAATAAGTTACCAAGAGCCACCTGCTCCACCACCGCCAAATCCGCCACCGCCCCCACCGAAGCCACCAGAGCCAAACCCACCGCCCCCAAAGTCCCCGCCAGAGCCACCAAATCCGCCCCCGCCGACACGCCGTCCGCCATTTGAAAACACGCCAAGAATGAGCAATATCCAAAGCAAAATGCCTGCTCCAATGGCGGTCAGTAGCCCCACGCCAAACAAAGTCGCCAGTAGCACAAAACCGCCTGTGGACACGCTCGCCCCCAAAAACCGCCCCAAAGCACCGCTTAACACCGTACCAAAAAACATGGCAAAAATAAAAAACGGCACCACGCTAATTTCTTCATCGGCACTTACCTGCTGTGCGTCCGCTCGGGCAAGGGTCTCGGGGTCGGCTCGCAGTCGCTCATCAATGCGTGCAATCCCTGCCGATATGCCTTGGGCGTATGCTCCTGTTTTAAAACTGGGCGTGATGTCTTCACGGATAATGCGGTTCAAACTGGCATCGGGCAACACCCCTTCTACGCCATAGCCCGTAACGATGTGCAATTTGCGGTCGTTAATCGCCACCGCCATTAAAATGCCTTCATCGGTGTCTTTTTGCCCAAGTTGCCAACGGTTCGCCACATTGATAGCATAGTCAAAAATATCCATACCGTCTGTGGTCGGCACAATCACCACCGCCATTTGAGCCAAGCCGTCATCATAAATCCGTCTTAGCTGAGTCTCCAAATGAGCCTTTTCGCTAGCGGTCAAGATATGGGCTTCATCAACAACAGGATTGTTTAAAATCAGCTTGTCATGAGAGACGGCAGGGGCGGTAGATTGGCGTGGTGCAGATTGGGTTTGGCTATCTGCTTGGGCTTGATTTTGTTGGGCTTGGGCTTGATTTTTGGCTTTATTTAATTCATTTAAAACAATCAAATTCTCCACCGCTTGCCCTTCGCTCTGAGCATCAGCGGTTGCTATGGCGGTGTTTTGGGCGTTGGGAGCGGGAGCGGTTGCCGTATTATTGGCAAAAGCAGGCACACCGACCCCAAGCACCACACTCATGCCAAGCGTGGCAAATAATGAACGATAACGGGTTGTGATTGGGGTCATGGGTTGCCTTTTGTTTTGTTGTTATAAATGTAGGATTGTTGAATAAATTGATTTTAAAATTTGGACGTGTAGGGGCGAATGACATTCGCCCAAAAATCAACACTT
>ERZ1023310.80-NODE-80-length-27589-cov-6.033486_pt1 | contig 27589 bp, 25 predicted proteins | sample MGYA00380476_ERZ1023310 | MGnify/ENA primary metagenome ERZ1023310 (study PRJEB33173, sample SAMEA4830346) | metagenome | study: EMG produced TPA metagenomics assembly of the PRJEB25223 data set... | reverse complement strand
AAACTCAAGAAAAGGTTACTTATGATACAGGCTATGAGCTTAATTATCAGTACCAGTATAGCCTGGCAGGAAATAAAATAGCAGTAACTTACCCTGATGGCACGATCGTGAATTACGACTATAGTGAGCACAATCAACTCAAATCAGTCACTATACCCAATGAGGGAATTTTAAATATTGATGCGTTTGACTGGACTGCTCCTAAAAGTCTTACCTTACCAGGTGGGCAAAAGGTTGTCATTGATCATGATGGCTTGTTAAAACCAGAGAATACTCAAATAACAACGAGCAGTGGTGGCACGGTATTTGGATTAACGCAAAGTTATGACGAACGAAATCTTTTACAGACTCGCAGCCGTCAAGATAATCTTGGTACTACGACTGCCAATCAAGTTGAATCTTATCAACATGATAGTGAATATCGTTTGATACAAGTCGCTGATAAGACTAATAATCTACAGCAAGATTATACATGTGACGCATTAGCCAATCGATTAAAGTTATCCAATAAAAGCCAAACTCAATATCATTATAATGCCAATAATCAGCTAATACAGACGGTTAGTAATAATCAGGCCACAAATTATCAATATGACAGTAATGGCAATTTGGTTAGTAAGTCTATGGGTGGCGAAATGCTGCATTATAGCTATGACACTAATAATCGTTTGGTAAAGGTAGAATCTGAACAAAATGGCAACCGTCGTATCATCGCCCATTACCGCTATGACCCATTTAATCGTCGCACCATTAAAGAGGCATATCAGGCAAACGGTTCAGGATTAAAGACTTATTATTTATATAGTCAAGAAGGGCTGGTGGCAGAAGCAACTCAGGTGATTATCCATAATAATGGCGAGAATGTCACCGAACAAGGACAACCAACCTTAACAACCATTTACGGCAATACGCCTGACAACCCTAATAGCACAAATGTATTATTTATTCGTACCAAGAACAGTAATGACACAGATATGGTGGGCTATTATGTGCATGACCAGCTAGGCACACCTCTGCAAGCCATTGATAAGTTTGGCAATGTGGTATGGGCAATGCAGTATGATGCTTTTGGCAATACAACAAATATTACACCTAAGGCAACCACTGATAAGCCAACCATTGTCAGCAACTTACGTTTGCCTGGACAATATATGGACAGTGAAACTGGGTTGTATTATAATTGGAATCGTTATTATGATCCGATGATAGGCAGGTATACTACCAAAGACCCGATTGGATTGGGCGGGGGGTTGAATAATTTTGTTTATAGTTATGGTAGCCCATTAAATTTTGTTGACTATCTAGGTCTGTATGCAGGAATAGATGATGCTGCATTTATGATAGGTGGTGCAATTGTAGGTATGGGTGGCAGAGCTATAACAGACTTAGTTACAGGTCGTTCTAGCTCTTTTAATGATTATATAGGTGCAGCAGTCGGTGGTGCAATTGGAGGAGAGGTTTTGTTATATACCGCCAATCCTTTTATAGCTGGAGCAGCAGGTGGGATGGCAGGTAATGCAACCACACAAGGGCTAAACTTATTACAAGGTAAGCAATGCAACTTCGATTTTGTAAGTTTAGGAATTGATACTTCTGTTGGAGCTGCGACAGGTTTTATACCTGGAAAACCAAAGATTAAAGGGGTTAATGCTGGTCGAGGAAGTGATGTAGCGGTGTTTAAACAAATGAGAACTAAGTTTGGAAATGGAACTATTAAAAATGTTACACCATCGACAGCTAGAAAAATGGTAAATGGTGCTTTCCATGATAATGCCATACCTTTGGGTGGTGCGGTAGGTGTTAATGCCTCCTATTTATATAGTGATATTACAGATGGTGGATTTGGTGGAAATGGAGAAAATTGTGATTGTAGCTTTTAAAGCTGTGAAATCTGCGTATATAATGTTAGCAGGTCCGTTTTTTGCTTTAGCATTATTTGGTGCCTATATTGTAGTGCATATACACTTTCAAGGAAGAGGTATTGCTATAGGCAATATTGTTGGTTTAATGCTTTTGCCTTTCTTGGTTGGCTGTGGATTTGTTATTTGGTTAAAAGGCTTTAAGATAGAGATTGATGAGATGTATCTTTTGTATCGAGATGGTATGTATAAAGTGCATAAAATCAAATTATCTGATATAAGTCATATTAAATCATCATGGATAGATATAGATTATTTTTTTAGAAAACTAAATTTACCTAGATTGGTGATTTCTTCAAAATCTGATAAAGTCTTTATTATTAATGACAAGCCTTTTCAAAGAAATTTAGTTAATGATATTTTAACCCATTTAAAAAATTAGCTCTATTTAAATGTTTTAACTTTGCTTGCTTTTAAAAAGTAAACATATCTGCTTCATTCCATTTTCAGCCAACATTAGTAAATCTATCGGATAACTAACACTCACTCGTCACAGCTATCCTTCCCCTCAAACTCCACATTTTCAGGTAAAATTTGACCATGACAAGACTAACCATCAAACCTCTGCAATATATGGACAGCAAAACAGGATTGTATTATAATTGGAATCGTTATTATGATCATTTCTTTTTTCTTGACATATTAGATTGGTATTTTCTATCTCTTAAATAGAAAAAAATTAACTTGGAGTTTTTGTGATTTCTTTATCAGTTTTTATATCAATTTTGATTAATATTATAATAGGATTATTAGGATTTTTCATACCTTCTCAATTGGAATTAAAATTTACAGAAAGGGAACGAAATAATATTTGGGGGAATCGAAGAAATTCTAAACCGATACGCAGTTTTAACTTAGTAACAATATTCTTATTTTTAATAATATTGTTATGATTTCTTTATTATTTTTTGCAATATTTTTTTTAAAAATTTACATTATTGATTATTTAAATCTAAATCAATCTGAAAGAAATATCGGGGACTGTTTTATGATTTCCACTATAATTTTATCATATTTTATTCGTTATAAAATATTTAAATCAAAATTATAAAATACTCAGTCATCACAAGCAGACTATACCACATACATAATGTCACAAAGCTTTATTTGGACAATATATGGACAGTGAAACTGGGTTGTATTATAATTGGAATCGGTTTTATGATCCTGTGACGGGGCGGTATATTAATAAAGACCCGGTTGTTTCGGGAGTCATAATCACAACAAATACGACACATCAATCGCAACAGAGATTTTAGGTGCCTGTCTGGCATTATCATTTTTTACTATCTGATTGTTGTGTTATAATAATCAACGAAACTTAAGATATAAAATCACCATGAAATACTTAATTTTTATTCTTGCTATTTTTCTTGTGGCATGCAGCCCACAAGTCAGTTACAAGACCGAAGATGTTCAAGCTTTGGCTCAAACTGTTAAACCAGAAGACATTATCATATACACCGTACCCGACTGCATGTATTGCAATCAAGCCAAAGCTTGGCTTAAGCAGAACAATTTTGCTTTTACTGACTGCGACATGAGCATTAGTCAGCAATGCCAAAAACAGTTTGATGGCTATGGTGGCAATGGTACACCACTTGTTGTTATTAAAAAACATGGCAAACAGCACATCATGACAGATGGCTTTGATAGTGATGAATTAATGATTGCTTTGCAAGGAAAGAATTAGAAAAATTGATAGTAGTCCAAAAAGTATGCTGAACTAGGTTTTCCGTTCGCCCTGAGCCTGTCGAAGGGTCGGAAAACCGTTATGGTTCGACAAGCTCACCACGAACGGTTTTCTTTATAGCATACTTTTTGAACCAGAGCCAAAAAATTTAGTAGCATTAGAAATATTACTTGATAAATACTGATTAAAGCATTATCGTTATGAGATAGTATTGTTGATATATGTCAGCACAAACCAAATAACCCAACCATCTTTTCACTCTGTCGAGGCAGAAATGGCTTTTAAGCACAATATTCTTGTTTTGCTCATCAAGGCAGTTTTAGGTGCAACCATACTGGGGGCAATCACCATCTATCCTTTGGCGTACGCACAAGAAACAACTTGTGCTAGAGTGAAAATAGAAATCAAACAAGAACTCACTTTAGAACGTCAAGGCTTTGATGCTGAAATGAAAATCAGCAATACCACCGATACAGGTGTCATTGAGAATGTCAGCATTGACGTTAAAGTAACAGATGAATTTGGCAATCCAGTCAAAATAACAACAGACCCAAATGATTTAACAGCTCAATTCTTTTTAAGGATTTCCAACAAACAAAATATAGACAACACTACAGGTACTGGTATAGTCAGCCCAAAATCAACAGCAACGATTAATTGGTTATTAATTCCTTCGCCTGGTGCAGCAACCAACAATCCGTTGGGCAAAAAATACCTAGTGGGTGCAACGCTTAAGTATACTTACGGAGGTGAAAATACCACTCTGAATGTTTCCCCTGACGTTATTACCGTAAAGCCACTGCCCGAGTTGTCATTAGACTATTTCTTAGAGCGTAATGTTATGGGAGATGATCCCTTGACAGAAGAAATTGAACCTATCATCCCTTTTACTTTGGGTGTTCGGGTAAAAAACTCAGGCATTGCAATTGCTAAAAATCTAAAAATTGAATCCGCACAACCAAAAATCATTGAAAACAAACAAGGGCTATTAATTGATTTTAAACTACTAAATAGTTATCTCAATGATTCTCCTGTAGAAAATACACTGAATATTAATTTTGGAGATATAGAAGGGGGCAAATCAAAAATTGGGCGTTGGAATATGACATCCAGTCTATTCGGTAAATTTACTGAATTTCGTGCCAACTTTACACATGCTGATGAGCTAGGAGGTCAATTAACATCAATCATCAATGAGGTGAAAGCCCATTCGTTAATAAAAGATGTTTTGGTGGATTTACCTGGCAGAGACAGGGTTGGGGATTTTTTAGCTGACGATGATGGATTTCTTAGAGTTTATGAATCAAATGGGCTAGATACAGATGTTATAGATCGCAGCGGAGTCGCTCAACTCTCCAACAATAAGCTGACTTTCCCACCAACAGATGGTTTTGTGTATGTGAAAATGCCTGATCCTTATAAAGGAAATTATAACTATACATTCATACGTTCAGATGCCAAACAAATTCAGCCAGCCAATGTATGGTTATCTCAAACTCGCAACGAACAAACCAAGCAAATGGAGTATTGGCTAAATTTATTTGATGTCAATTCAACAGGCAGCTATCGAATTGATGGCACCCAACGTCCTGAAAATACGAATCAACCACCAACAATTCAGTTTATTCCAAACTATACTGTGGAGGAGGAGAAAGAATTATCGTTCATGGTTGAAGCTTCTAGCACAAACGGAAAACCCATTACTTTAAGTGCAAACAACCTACCTTATGGTGCATCTTTTGAAAAAGATGTTGCGAGCACAAACACTAAATTGGTTTATAACTTCACTTGGAAACCAATCAAAGGTACGGTTGGTAATTATAATATCAATTTTACAGCAACCGACGGTAATTTATCGACAACAAAAACAAGTATAATTACTGTTAAGAAATATCTACCATTGCCAGGGCCAGTAAAACCTGTCATTTCTTTTCCTTTGAATGGAGCAGAAATCACAAAACTTCAACCTACTCTTGAATTAACCTCACTGGGTCAAGAAAACGACACCACAACAGAATATAATATTGAAATTTACAATGATAGCAATCTTTCCCAATTGGTATACTCAGGAATCATACACACCAATTCAGTTACACGTCAGTCATCCCATCAAATCACCAAGCAATTAGATGATAACAAACATTATTTTTGGCGAGTCAGAGCTTATGATGGCAAAACCTATAGCAATTGGGAGAATGCCAGTTTTTTTGTCAATACAATGAATGATGCTCCAACTGTATTTAATCAAACCAATCCAGAATCGCAAGCTCAGGTAGATACAATTACTCCCACACTATCATGGACAAACAGTTCTGATATTGATGGAGATAAAATAACCTATCAAGTTTATATCTATAACAACAATGAGCTTAGTGAACCTTTAATTAAGTCTGAGATTTTAGCAGAAAATGAGAGTGGCACCACTCATTGGGTTGTTCCAATGGGCTTATTAGAAAACCACAAAGAATATTATTGGCAAGTAAGCGCAACAGATGCAAAGGGAGCCACCTATATTACACCTGCGAGAAAATTTATTGTCAACACCAGTAATTCTCTACCTTCAATACCACAAATCATTTCACCAAAATCAGAATTGGTAAATACACTCACACCAACCCTGACTATTCGCAACAGTACTGATGATGATAACGATAAATTACATTATACTTTTGAACTAGATGAAGTAGAAACTTTTGATAGCAACAGCAAATTTATCTCTGATAGATTACTGGGCGAAAGCTCTGGAAAAACAACATGGAGAACACCCATCTTAGTTGAAAATAAAAAATATTTTTGGCGTGTTAAATCTGATGATGGTTTTGGTTCAAGTGATTGGACGGTTGATTGGTTTAGGGTTGATGCAACCAATGAAGAGCCAAGTATTCCAGTACTAAATAATCCTGGCAATGGCTCTTGGGTATCCTCACTTACTCCAACCCTCACCATCCACAAGTCTATCGATCCCGAAGAGAATGAAATATTTTACGAATATGAGGTTTATCAAGATGCAGAGTTAAATAACTTAGTTGCTAATGGAAGAACAAGACACCCTAATTTTTCCATCAGCACGCCATTAACAGACAAATCTACTTATTGGTGGCGTTCTCGAGCTATTGACGATAAAGGATTGGCCAGCAAATGGAGTGTGACAAATAAATTTTACCTAAGTACAGGGGTTTATCAAAATCCCACCGTTTCGGTTCTATCGCCCAATCAGCCAACATTGGCAGATTTCTCTGATGGAAAAGGATATTTAGATATTCAATGGCTGGGCGACAACCCAAATATTGATGCTAATGTTTCACTATATTATAGCACGCTACCGGATGGCAGTGATGGAATACCAATAGTTGAAGGACTAAAATATGGTAGCGGCTCTCATCATGGTAATTATCAATGGAATGTAGGTAATTTACCAGTAGGCACCTATTATATTTCTGCGGTTATTTATGATGACAAGGGCATGGGAAGGGGAGTATCTCCAGGCGCACTCATTATATCGCCAAAAAACCCAACAGGCAAAGTAGAAATTAGTGCGCCATTAAACAAAATAACCACATCAGAAGATGGACTAAGTACAACCCTAAAAGTTAAACTTAACTCTAGACCAACACATGATGTCACGGTGAATATTTCTTCTAGTGATACCACTGAAGGTGTCCCCAGTCCTAGCCATCTCGTTTTTACCCCTCAAGATTGGTTCAATGAAAAAAGCGTAAATATTGTCGGTCAAAATGATTGCTCAAATGATGGTTTTGTTAACTATGTCGTACATGCAGGCCCAACAAGTTCACTAGATCCAAATTATATGGGGTTAAATAGCAATACAATCAATGCTACAAATATGCCAAATGTCGCTGTCGGAAACAAGACGAATGACAATCAAATTAGATTATGTGGCATACAAGTCATTGCTACACGTAAAATAAAAAGTTTTGATTGGGAATATGATTTAAGACCCATCTTAAGTAATGAAGGCACGGCTGTCAAATCTGTAAAAGCCACACTAATTAAATCGCCTGTAGGCACAAAAATTTTGCAAGGAACATTAAATTTTGGTGCCGTTGGTCTACAACAATCTGCCAAAACCGATGATGTTATTACCATAAAAAGTGGTCCACTGTTAGGTCCCATGCTGAAATCTGGCATTGGATTTGAGTGGAATGTGCACAAAATAATGCAAGATTGATTAAATGAGAATTTTAAAATGAGATTTATAAAAGATAACTTTGGTTTTACATTAATTGAGTTATTGGTTGTAATTGTTATCATTGGCTTATTAGTTGCCTACATTGCTCCTAGATTTTTTGGTCAATTGGATAATTCTGAACAAAAAACAGCTAAAGCCCAGATTGAAAGCATTGGACGTGCATTGGATGCTTATCGTATCGATACTGGCAATTATCCCAGTCAGTCTGTTGGACTGGCTGCATTACAGAACAATCTTGAGAACAACCCCAAATGGAATGGACCTTATGTGCAAAAAGATATACCTCATGATCCATGGGGAAAACCTTATCAATACAGTTTGGAGCCATCAGAAGAATTTTTCCAGATTGTCTCCTTTGGCAAGGATGGCAAACAAGGTGGTGATGGCTCTGCTAGTGACATCACTTATCGATAATACATTAGACCAGCATTCAAATGATTCAGATAAAACTTAGAGACATAACTGGTAACATCATAGAGCAAGAGGTGGGGTCGGAAAATTTGACTCCTACTTTAGATAGGTATCGACAACAGGGATATACAATATTATTGGTTAAAAATCAAAATAAAGCAGTATCTCTAAACAGATCTAAGCTTGATATTTATATTTTTGCAAAAGAATTTTTAATATTGTTGGAGGCAGGGTTAAATATCAATGAAGCTTTTCAAACTTTCATATTAAAAGAAAGCAACTCCTATTTAAAGATGATCTATTCTGAAATTTTACATAGTTTAAACCAAGGAAAAAGGCTGTCTCAGGCTTTTAGTAATCACAACGAATGCTTTCCAAAAATTTTTATCTCAGCGATACAGTCATCAGAAACCAGTGGTAACATTCAACAATCCCTAAAACGTTTTATTGCCTATCAATATCAAGAAAGAGTATTACGGTCGCAAATTAAGTCAGCTTCAATCTACCCAATTTTATTATCAATAACAGGAATGATTGTTACCTTGTTTTTATTGGGATATGTTGTACCAAAATTTTCTATAATTTATGAATCATCTGGTAGAGATATACCCTTTTTATCTAAAATACTCTTGAAATTTGGTAATTGGATTGCTCACAATCAAACATTTATTGTTTTTTTAACAATATTAACCATAATTGTGTGTATAAAATTAATATCAAACAAATATTTTCAATCTGTTCTTGTGACATATGTTATTCGTTACAAGTATTTTAAACAAATATTTGAAGAATATTACTTATCGAAATTTTATCGCGTAATGGGGTTGCTGATTGAATCTGGCATGCCCTTAATTGATTCAATTGATCTTGCAAAAACTTTACTACATAGCTATTATGATGATAAAATTATGTCTGCCAAACAGCAGATAAGTTCTGGAGGTAAACTAAGTGAGGCGTTGTGGAACCATGGCTTGGCATTACCCGTTGCATACTCAATGTTAAAAGTGAGTGAAGGCACAGGTGATTTCTCAAGAATGTTTGATAGTTCTGCAGACTTTTATGAAGAAAAATTAACTTATCATATCCAAATTTTAATGAAAGTTTTTGAGCCTATACTAATGATACTAATTGGACTAATTATTGGCATTGTTGTTGTGTTACTTTATTTACCAATATTTGATTTGGCAGGCACTGTAGGCTCATGATGAAAATGTTAAAAAAACTTAAACAACAATCTTATATTAAACTTATTTCCGAATTACGTAACAATGAGGTTATTCCTTTTTTGGCTCAAGATAATCACATGGATGAAATGGAAGTCTGTGATATTTTGTGCAATTTGTTACAATTTGAAGTAATAAATGAAATTATTCTTGAAGAAGCAAAGCCTGATTTATCTGTTATTTCTATACAAGAAGCAACTGAAAAATCTACTTTGTATGTTAGAGATGAGTATTGTGATTATCTATTGGTATGTAACCCATTAGATAGCATTATGATTAACTTATACACAAATAAATTTGGACGTAAGGACAATTTTAAAGTCATGGGCTGCACCCCAGAAATATTTGCAAATATTCTAACTGGGTATATTGATAAGTATTCAACATTAACAGAAAATAGTTATGAAGTTCATTTAAATGATGTAAACAATTTATTAGAAAGTATTAGTTTAGACTCCATTCATCATGAAGAAAATGAGATTGTTAAAATTGTAAACTCCATTATATATGATTCACTAAAACAAAAGGCGAGCGACATTCATATTGAAGTTAGAGAAGATAAGTTACTAGTATTTTATCGTATTGATGGTAGTCTTATAAATGTTATGAATTTAAAAGGAAAAATTTATACAGAACAAATTATATCTCGTATAAAAATTCTCTCAAATTTAGATATTTCCGAAAATAGAATACCTCAGGATGGTAGAATTAAGCTTATTATTGATAATTATCCTGTAGACTTCCGTGTTTCCATTATGCCAAGCATTTTTGGAGAGGATGCTGTTTTAAGGGTACTTGACAGTCATAGATTAGGTCAGAAAAATCAGAGAGTAGTATTGGATGATTTAAACTTTCCTACAGACATATCAGAAATATTTAAAAGAATGCTCCTAAAACAACATGGCATGATATTGATTACTGGACCCACAGGCTCTGGAAAAACCACAACATTATATGCTATGATTGATGAAATTAATACTGGTCTTGATAAAATTATCACGATTGAAGACCCTGTAGAATACGCTCTCGATGGAGTGTTACAAATTCCAGTTAATGAAAAAAAAGGCCTAACATTTGCAAAAGGGCTACGTTCTATTTTACGCCACGATCCTGATGTTATTATGGTTGGAGAAATTAGGGATAATGAAACAGCCACAATTGCGGTACAGGCAGCCTTAACCGGCCATCTTGTCTTTACGACGGTGCACGCCAATAATGTATTTAATGTTTTAAATCGCTTTAAATATATGGGTGTTGAAAAATTTAGTTTAGTTTCTGCACTAAACTGTATAATTTCCCAAAGACTCATAAAACTATTATGCTCTAATTGTGCCATTACAGACAATGACAATAATCAATTTGATGAGTTGTCAAGCAGAGGTTTAAAAATTGATAAAAACTCCATAAAAAAAGCGGTGGGTTGCAAACATTGTCACCAAACAGGCTATCAAAATAGGTTTCCAATTAATGAAGTCCTTCTTGTTGATAATGACATCAAAGATCAACTAATGCAACAAGATGGTTTTGAGAACATAAAAAAGATAGCTTTGGCACAAAAAAAGTGGATTCCAAGCATTAATCAGTTAATAGACCTTTTAAATAATGGTCTTATTGATGTTAAACAATTTATTAGGCATATAGAATAGAACTACATGAATAAATCTGATAAAAAAATTATATTTACCGTTGGTAAAGAATTATATAGTTGTGCCATTTATGCCCCCCAACTAATTGAAGTTGTAAACTTCGATTGTTTGCCTGATATTGATTTCAAAAATTTTATTTCCAAAATAATAGAAAATCATAAAATAAATCAAGTTGTATTTTACTTTATTGTAGAGAGTTTAGTCGCAATAACCGTGCCTTGGTCTATCGAGTTGTTGGTGAGACCAAAAAAGTATATAGAAATTTTTATCAATCCATTATTGCCAACCAATCATGGAATAGAAGATTACTATTTTTGGTACAAAAAGCCAGTTTATGCTAATGATGTGCCACTTATAGCGACAAATTTGGAAAAAATATCAGATATTAACAAAATAATACTTAACATAAACAGTAGTATAAGATTTACTTATATTAACGAAATAACAGATACATTAAATAGCCATTACCAAGATAAAGGTGGTGAATTTAACGCAATTATACCAAGTATGAACGATTATTTTGCGGTATCGGTAATTGATACAAAAAACCACATGAAGTTTTTGGGTATTGTTAGATATAAGGATGAAATACATTTGGATGATTTGGAAAAATTTAAATTTTTTCTGATGATGAAGTTGCCAAACTTCCCAAATGTAGAATCTCCCAATTACAGATTGATACAATCAACACAACAAAACAATCACAAGCTTAGCAAAAGATATTTGAATGTAAATTATATTATTTTTTCTCTACTTTTTATAATTTTAACCATATTGTTTATTTCTGTAACTCTAAAATCAAGCAATGAAAATCAGCTAAGTAAAAAGCTTGATGATTTGCAACAGAAAAATAATGAATTAACTCAATCTATCAGTTATTTAAATAAAAAACCTACCAATACAACAGCATCTATGTTAAAAAATATTGATATATCTACACCTTCAAATATTTATGTTCAACGTATCATTACAAACAACTTACAAGATCATACCACATCATTTATTTTATCTGGAAAATCCGATTCTTTTTTATCATTAGATTCCTACATAACAACATTAAAGAGCAATGAAAATATAATAAATGTTGATCTTATTTCAAGTTTTGAGGATAATTCAACCATTCCAAGTGTAATTAGCTTTGACATCAAAATAAGCATAAAAAATATTGGGGAATCTAATGAATTATTTAAATAAATTTATTATTTTTACAAAAAAATTTTTAACCGGTTTTAATTTTATTTACAGAAAAAGCAAGCAAGGTCTGTATCAAGTTAATTACCGTATTTTAGGAATATTTACATCGATGATGTTATTAATTATAGCTTTAAACATCTATCATTCATTTCAAAATGAAAAAATAAAAAACTTGATTAAAGACATTGAGAATATTGAAACAATAAATAATGAGTTTTCTGATTTTGAAAACCATAATAATTCAAAAGTATTTTATGAAGATAACAAAAAATCAATCATTGGTTATTTGTCTATTGAAGGATTTTATGTAAAAAATTTTTCTCATGTCCAAGACCAAAGCCAAAACACTCATATTTGGAGATTGGACGGAGAATTAAACAAAGAAAGTTTAAGCCAATTTTTATTATATATTGACAAAGATGAAGGTTTGTTAAATATAACCGAACTAAGTATTGAGCAAATAGAAGAAAAAAAACAACATCTCAAAGTGTCTTTGTCAGGAAAATCAAATAAAATTCAATTGTAATAAGTTGAGAAAAGAAACAATGAAGAAAATTTTAGGTGTTCATCCTGTTTTATTGGCAATGCTTATTATATTCTTAGGGCTTAATTTATCTGAACAATTAAAGTCCAAGCCATTAGATTATGAAGAGTATAATAATGTTTTATATCAAAAACCACACACACATCAAATAGATAAAGATGTTAAAAAAAAATATATTGATTCAAATCAATCAAAAAATATTGACATTCAATTATTTAACCATGAAAAATGGTTTAAAAACAAGTCCACAACATCAGATGTCAATAAAGAGGTAAAAAAATCAATTGATGTAAAAGAAATCACATTACAAAACAATAATACTAAAAAAAATGAGTACAAAAAAAATAATGTAACACTAGACGAAAAGGAAGAAAGGAAAGATTCTTTTGAACCTTTATTGAATATTGTTGCAAATGATAAAAATCATACAGACGCAGTAGAAAATCACAATCCTGTTGCAACACCTAGCGATGTTAAAATAAATTATCTTGGAAGGTATTTAGATGGAGATCGTCATTATGTATTTTTAGAAATTAACGGGGATAGCAAGGCCATTGAACTGGGTAGTATGATTGATCATGAAACAAAAGTGATTGCTATTGAACAAAATAGCATTCAGATAATTAACATTCGTACAGGTTTAATCAAAACCTTACACACTCAATAATCATTGGGTATTTTTTTATCAAATACCCAATTAAATCAAACAAAGGTCTTGAATTCGAATCAAGCCAGACAAACAGGTAATATATGTTAAATATGAATTTTAAAACCATACCTTTGACAGCCTTGATACTGACCACACTATGTGTATCAAGTTGCGTTACCACGAAAGAATATCGCGACGCCAATCAATTTTTGGAACAGGGAGATTTTGATCAGGCTCTGGAAAAATTTCATCAAGCCAAAATAAAAGAACCGACAAACCCTAAATACGCCATAGACTATCTTAGTCTACGCGATAAACTGATTTATGATCTTATATTAAGAGCCGAAACCGCTAGAAAAAGTGGTAGTTTAGGTGAGGCAGAAAAATTATATCGAGAAATAAATAAATACGACCCAACCAATCCAATGGCAAAACTGGGGCAGGAACTTGTACAAAGAGATCGCCTGCACGCAGATCTGATTTCTCAAAATAAAAAGGATTTAGATGAACTAAAGAAAATTAATGAAAAAATAAAAATTGAGAACCCAGATAGTTTGTTATTGGACAATAACAATGACCTTCATTACGTCAATAATGTTGCCTATGACCAGATGCAAAAATCATTCAAAAAAGTTGTCTCTATTGAATTTAAGGAAGCACCATTAAAATCCGTTATTGATGCCTTATCACAAGTTTCTGAGCTAAATTTTTTTTACGATAAAGACATCCGACCAGATATAAAAATCACAGCAAAGATTGACAATCTAACGATTGAAGATTCTTTAAAATTAATTTTATCCACAAATGGTTTAAATTATAAAATACTAACCCCAAAAGCATTGCTCATTTACCCCAATAATGAACAAAAATCCAATGAATATGAAAACCTAGAAGTAAGGAGTTTTTACTTAGAAAATGCAAAGGCATCGACAGTTGCTGAAAACCTAAAAAATTTATTGAAGCTAAAGAATGTTGTGATTGACGACCGTCTTAATATGCTGATTATTCGCGACAATCGACAAACAATGGATGTTGTTGACAAATTGATTTTTTTACAAGATATGGGGGACCCTGAGGTTGTTTTAGATGTTGCAGTATTGGAAGTTAAGCGTTCAAGACTGCTTGAATTAGGACTCAAACCGCCACTACAAGCAAGTCTATCCGTCATACCAAAATCCAACTCATTGTTAACATTAAACGATTTAATGCATGTTACACCTTTAAATACACAGGTAAGCGTTGATCAAGTGGTTGCTAGCATTAGAAAGGATAATCAAGACAGCGACATTTTAGCTAACCCGCAAATTCGAGTAAAAAACAAGGAAAGAGCCTTAATTCAAATTGGAGATAGAGTACCAGTTATTACCACAACGTCAACTTCAACAGGATTTGTTTCAGAATCAATCAGTTATGTTGATGTTGGTCTAAAACTTGAGGTAGAACCCAACATACGCCTCAGTAATGAGGTATCAATAAAAACCAGTCTTGAAGTCAGTAATTTGGTTAGAGAGGTTCGCAGTTCCAATGGTGCATTGGCTTATCAAATTGGCACTCGTAATGCCAATACCGTACTACAACTTGCAAATGGAGAAACACAGATACTCGCAGGTCTTATCAATGATGAGCAACGCAAATCAGCAAGCGGACTCCCTCTTTTAGTGGACCTGCCCATACTTGGGCGATTATTTGGATCCAATAAAAGTGACAAGCAGAGAACAGAAATTGTATTGGCCATCACACCATACATAGTACGTAACATCAAACGACCTCATGAATATGATTCTCGTTTTGAATCTGGAACTAATAACTTAGTTTCATCCAATCCTTTTATCTTTGTGCCTAGTACAGGCAATCAAGCCGACAATGATACAAACAACCGTAACGTTCAATTCACACCCATGACAAATAATAGTTTTACTAACTCAACTACAACAACACATTCAACAAATAATCAGGTTGAATTACAATGGCAACAACCATCAAAAATTCAGGTGGGTGAGCAATTTTCAGTATATCTCAATGTCAATACTGTAAAAGCAATGGCAGGCATTCCATTATTATTTAGCTATGACAAAGATAAATTAAAGCCAATAATGATTGAGGAGGGGGATTTCTTTAAACAAGGTGGAGCAAATACTTCTTATTCTTCTCATGTTGACGAGGCAAATGGATATATAAACGCAGTTATATTGAGAGATAACAATAAAGATGATGGCACAATCAATGGTCGAGGCTCTTTAGTGAAAATCACCTTTCAAGCATTGAAATCTGGCACAAGTGGTATTCAACTTACCTCAGCAAACCCAGAACCATCCGATGTCATCATCTCTAATTTACCTCTTGATGCCAACTTACAGATTGATTAAAGGTTAGAAATGCATTACTGCAAAGGTTTTAGTTTTATTGAACTCTTAGCAACATTAGTTATTTTAGGTGTGCTAGCTACGATAGCTGTTCCAGCGATACAAATAACTGTACAGCAAAAAAAGGAATCCGAACTCAAAAAATCATTACACGAAGTACGCACAGCTATAGATAATTACAAAATAGCTTATGACAACAAACGCATTCGTAACGAAATTGGCAAGTCTGGTTACCCGCCAAATTTGCAAGTCTTAGTAGATGGTGTCATTGACGAACGTAGTCCCAACCAGGACAAAATTTATTTTTTAAGACGCTTGCCCCAGGATCCTTTTGTTGATTCCAAGCAAGGCACCAATGGAAATTGGGGGGTGCGTAGCTATAATTCTTCGGCAGATGACCCAAAAGAAGGAGATGATGTGTACGACATTTATTCCACTTCAACAGGAGTAGGGCTCAATGGCAATAAATACAGACAATGGTAAAAAAGGGTTTACCTTAGTTGAAATCTTAATTGTGATTAGTATCATGTCGTTACTACTAACTTTGGTATTGCCACGTTATTTTGGTTCTATTGAATTATCAAAAAAAGAAGTGCAAATACAAAATATTCGTGCAATACAAAGTAGTATAGACCGATACTATCACGATAAAGGTGTGTATCCAGATAATTTAGAAACATTGGTGGGTGCTGGTTACCTTAAATCCATTCCCATTGACCCTTCAACAAAAACAAATACTAGTTGGATACCTCAGTATCAAACGATAAATGGCAGTCAGCACTTGGTAGATGTTAGAAGTAGCCACCCCATTCAAATGAGTAATCCATAATTATGCGCGGTCAACTAGGCTTTACCTATACTTGGGTATTATTTTTGGTTTTCATGCTTGGAGTTTTTTCCATGTTATATTTAGATTTCTATAAACTCAAAAAACAACAAGAGGATGAGCAACTTCTAATTTATCAAGGGCATGAATTTCGTCGAGCAATTGAGAGCTATCACAAACTAAGCAATACACCTGGCATCGAAGGTTATCCAACCTCCTTAGAACAACTTATAAAAGATGATAGATACCCAAATACGGTAAGGCATTTACGTAAGTTATATATAGATCCAATGACAGGGAAGTCGGATTGGATATTAGTTAGGGTCGGTGACAAGATCGTAGGAGTACATTCTGCCTCTACAAATAATGTACTCAAAAAAACAAATTTTACGCCTGAGGATGCAGTATTGGAGAATAAAAATTACTACAACGAGTGGGTTTTTAGTTATCCAAGTAATTTGCAGTTGTTAAAAAAATAGGTCAAAATTTTTCTTAAGCGAGACAATGCTTTACCATAAATCTAATCCCAAGTTAGAGTAAGGTTGTCAAACTATACTAAATACTTAATAATCTGTCAAACTACAAAAAAACATTCAAACAGTTGTGCTTAATTAAACAATGAGCTGGTTTTATTTTTGGTACAGCATAGGATTAATTGACGTTAACCCTGACTTGGATTACTTATAAAATTCGCATAATCAACGTTATGTTAAATAGCTTACGCCCAACATGTGGGAATGATGATACATGTTGGGCGTAAGCGTTGCTATTGTAACATAAAAGCGTTATGCGAAAAGCAACGCACTTTTTGCACCAATCGCCCACTACACACAACATCAGACAGACTAATTTTTGATGAAAGCGACATTAACGAAAACGATGAGCTAAGAATTTTATTCATTGAGATAACAAAAATGTCGCAGAAAGAGCAAGATAACATCAAAGAAATGATGAGAGCAATGATAATACAGGCAAAGACGAGAGAGCTGGTTTTCAAGAATGACATACCGAAAATTAGCTAAAAATCCCAAAAAGTCCCAAAAATGAGACCAGAATCCACCACCACATATGGTGGATTAGCCTGCCCCTGTTACAAACTTTTCAAAAAATCGCCCTTATCGTTTGTCGCTCCATCCGTCGCTTCGCACTCAAAGGGCGATTTTAGAAAATGAGTACAGTAAGAAGTTACCCACAATAACCGCCTAGACACGCCCCAACAGCCCCTAAAAAGCGTGCTAGCGTTAGGGGGTTCGCCCACCCTTTTAACGGGCTGTAAGGGGCGTAGGCGGTCAATGTGGATAACTTCGTGGGGGTGTGGGGTGTGGGACTGGTGCAGAGTGTGAGAAGTGGGCGATTGGTGCCGATGAGCGTCGGTTGTCGCATAACTTATAATTATGTTAAATAGCTTACGCCCAACATGTAGGAATGATGATACATGTTGGGCGTAAGCGTTGCTATTGTAACATAAAAGCGTTATGCGAAAAGCAACGCACTTTTTGCACCAATCGCCCTATTGGACACCCAAGAGCAAGTCACTACCAGAGCATCATTCGCAGAATGAATGCCAAAATATGCGTTATTTGCCCCTGTGTTGCATTCTAAGGCGTTTTATATTATTTTTGGTAAACTACCTTACCTAGCTTAATCATGTTAAATCGCAAATTTGAGCTTATACAGCGTTTTTGGAGAAATTTACAATCGACATAAAAACACCAAACCATAAATACAAAAAATCCTTTTTGCAGTCATATGGCGTTTCGCCATATTGATACAAAAAAGGATTTTTTGTAACTTATTGATTTTTAAACAAAAATCACTTCTGAAAATGCGTAAAACTCATCATTTACCACAAATTCACAAGATTTTTCATCAAGTAGAACTGATTGGACTTCGCCAGAGACTTTGCACCAAAAAGACGAGTAAAACGCATCTTTTGGCATAGGCTGATAGAAAAAAGCAACGGACTTGCCCAGATATTGGGCGTATTCAAGCATTTGATTGTTCATAGAACACCTTTTCATTTAGTTAGTGAAGTTGCCATAGGGCAACGGGTCTCAACTACCGTGAAAAGACGGCTGGGGCTATTTCCTTTCGGTATTATATTCACCCCTATCAACCCGTCATAAGACGAATTTTAGGCAATAAAAAATCACTTGGACGGAGTGATGACCGCTTTTCATAGTAGTGCGGACATGGTAAACCATATCCGCCCTGACTGTCAATATATTTTTAAAGGTCTGTAAAAATATATTGACAAAAACACCCGAAAACCCATAACCCAAAATGTTACACAATTCTAAATAATTGTAAATGACCCTGCCAAAAATTCCAAAAAACTATCAAATTTGATAGTCAGGCACACCATTAGATAGGGTGTGCCAGCCCTGCCCTGTTACAAACTTTCAAAGAAATAGAAAATGAGACCGGAAAATGACCAAAAAATTCATAAAAAAACGCAAAACGACCCAAAAATGAGACCAGAATCCACCACCACATATGGTGGATTAGCCTGCCCCTGTTACAAACTTTTCAAAAAATCGCCCTTATCGTTTGTCGCTCCATCCGTCGCTTCGCACTCAAAGGGCGATTTTAGAAAATGAGTACAGTAAGAAGTTACCCACAATAACCGCCTAGACACGCCCCAACAGCCCCTAAAAAGCGTGCTAGCGTTAGGGGGTTCGCCCACCCTTTTAACGGGCTGTAAGGGGCGTAGGCGGTCAATGTGGATAACTTCGTGGGGGTGTGGGGTGTGGGACTGGTGCAGAGTGTGAGAAGTGGGCGATTGGTGCCGATGAGCGTCGGTTGTCGCATAACTTTTCATTATGTTAAATAAATTTTGTTTTAATAAAAAGTTCCACTCCACCCCATTCAAAGTACAATACTTCATAGTCTTGAATGGGTTTTTGTAAAAACCAACACACTAATACCCATTATTGCAAGCAAAATCAAACCTGACAGCATTGTTTATACTGACAATTACAAAAGCCATAACGCCCTTGATGTGAGTGATTTTAAACACTTTCGTATCAATCACTCAACAGAGTTTGCCAAAGACCACAACCACATCAATGACACCCCAAACTTCTGGAATCAAGCCAAGAGAGTACCGCCGATACTACAACGGCATTGACAAGAAAAACTTTCATCTTTTTATCAAAGGCTGAGTTTGGATTTAACTATGGTACGCCATCCAATCAGCCAATCAGCTTAAAGTGTTGAGAGAATGGTGTGGGGCTTGAACCTTATCTTAAATTTTAATCTTAATTCCATCACTTGTTAAATATTTGCTTTGACCAATTTTATTATCATTTATTTCATATGCTTGAGTGGCCAAATGAGATTGTGAGGAAATTGACAATGTTTGTGTGTAGGTATCTGCAATTAACCATGTTTCATCAACAAGGCATTCACACCAATTATGATAAAATTTCATAGATAGTTTTTTATCATTATGTAATAAAAAACCTGCCATATTTCTACTAGCAATGCCATTTATTTTTAATAAATTACTTGTTAATAAAGAAAACTCACTGCAGTCGCCAGATTTATTTTTCCATATCTCATTGATATCTAAAAAACTTGGATTGTAGTTTAAAGGTTTAATGTTTTGACTTACCCAATCAAATGTATTTTTTATTGTATTAATTTCTGACTCGGATTTTAATGATTGGGCTATACCCAGTAATAGTTCCTTATCTTTTTGATTTACTTTATAAAATAACGAATTTTCACCTGAAGTCTCAAGAATAGGAGGTGTTTTTACTGAGGGCGAATGATTAACACTTAATGAAAAATGTAAGATGCGAGTATTCCAAGGTTCAATTTTTTCTGGTTTGATGTGTAAAATGTTATTCCCTGAATTAAGTTTATCAACATAAAACTCATCGTCAGAACTTACATTTGTCAATTCTTGTCGACCGTTGATGTTCATTGGTAAGTAAAATTTTAGAAATGGATTTTCCAAAAACTTTTCTGTTGGATTGGACATCTCGATATTTAATTTATAAAAATCAACATTTGAATTCAAAGATGCATTTGCTGAGAAAATATATTGACTACTCAACAATAAAGGCATTCCTTGAGCAATAAATTTACGTCTTGTTACCATAAAATTACCCGCATTTAGGTTTCTTGGGGCCAAGTTCTTTGGCTGCTAATAATTTATCAATATTTTCAATATGATTGCTTAGAAAAATAGGTTTTGAATTAAATAAAAAAACCGTATATAAGCCATATCTGTTAAATTCTGATATTGATAAATTATCTATATTTGTCGAGTTGGTTAACAAATAAACCTTACTTAATTTCATTTTTGGCTGAAAATTTTGATAACCTTGTATGTCTTTATTTAAATTTTTTACACTAATGTTATTCAAAACTAAGCTATGATCAAAGAATTTTGCAAATTGTTCATAGTCAGAATCTAATATATATAGTGCTGTAGGATCCTTACGAGACATCCATATATCCTGAGGTGATAATTGAACTAGTTGGTTAGCATTTGGGGGGTTACCAATTACAGGTAAACCTTTATTTATCCAAGCATTTATGCCGCCAGCCACAACCTTGACATTAGTAAAACCTGTTTCGTGAAGGCGATCGGCAACTGCGAGTAGCGGTAGATCAAACTTATCACCACCAATCAAGTAAATTTCTCTTTCTTTCCAATAATTTTTTGTTTGAATGCCTTCAGCGGACATGTTAAGACTGTTTTCAATTGAATATTTGTTAAAATCAATTAAGGGTCTGGTATCTATAACCAATACGGATGAATTAAAATTTTTTTGTATTTTTTGAAACAGCTCTTCTGCACTAATAATATTAAAATTTTGGATGTGTACAGATGATTTTTGGGATAAACTGCTTTTTTCTGATATGATGGAGTTGCAAGTATAACCTTGCTTTTTATAGCTGCCAAAATTATCTACTGCTTCAGCAATATTGCATGATATTAATATTGTAGGATACAGGTTTAGTAATATAAAAAATTTTTTCATGGGTTATGATTTTTCAAAAAATGCTTTTAAATTATAACATATTAATCATGAATGTCAAATGCAATCTTGATATCATGTGAAAAATATATAACATGTAAATATCAAAAATCGCCACATAATTTATATGCTTTCAAATAATTCCTAAATTGTCTGCCAATTATTTTTAGTAATTGTATTGGATTTATTTAGGGGCTACACTAGATAGTCCTAAACTCACATTCTTTGATAAAAAGATGAAAGTTTTTCTTATCAATACCGTTATACTTTCTCAACACTCTCTTAGCTTGTGACCAGAAGTTTGGGGTGCCGTTGATGTGGTTGCGGTCTTTGGCAAACTCCGTTGAATTATTGGTGCGAAAGTGTTTAAAGGCATTCACACCTAATGCATTATGACTTTTGTAACTATCTGTATAAACAATGCTATCAGGCTTGATTTTGCTTGCGATAATGGGCATTAGCGTGTCGGTTCTGGTGTCTTTAACCACAACAACAAAGACTTTGCTGTTGCGTTTTAAAAGACCAAAAACAGCTGTCTTGCCACCTGCTCCACGACCTCGTTTACCTTTACGAATACCGCCAAAGTAACTTTCATCTAGCTCTACTTCGCCATCAAAGAGTTCTTTGGCTTCTTGAGTAAGATGATGCTCTATCACAAGTCTGATTTTGTGGTAGAATAAAGCTGATGAATTATGCTGAATACCAAGTAAATCACTTGCTGTTCTAGCGGTGACTTGTGCTACAAAAAATTCAAGCAGTTTTAACTGTACTTTTTTTACTTAGTTTACAACGGGTTATCTTCATATTTGTAGTATAGCATAAGTACTAATCTATGTTAGCCCCTATAATATTTGACTCTCCCTTCTCTCTAAAGCAAGGGATTTCTTCTACGAGGCAGCCAGTTCTGATTGGCAATCTCTTCTAAGGTGTAACCACGCTCGCTATTGACTAGCTCAAATTTGGGGTCGTGCCACTCAAAGAGAATGCCTAAATACTCAAATATTGGCATATTCTACCTTATCTTACTATAAAAATCTTAACAAGCCAACCAGCACAAAACTAGCCCTATTCTGCTGATTTAAACAAATCTTCCAAGTCTATATTATCAGTATTTTTATCAAAATTCCGCAATACATCTTTTTTGACTTTTTTAGGCTTAAAAATTGTCTTTTTAGCCATTTTAGCTTCTGCTTTTTCACTGAGTGGCTTTGGCTTATTTTCTGAATTAGCAATCACCTGATTGGAGAACCTGTCTTTGTTTTTTCTGTAAAGATACCCTATCGCCTGTGGCGTAACTCTAATGCCAAACTCGCTTTTAAGGTGTTCAGCAATGGCACGATAACTGTAATTATGGTACTCATCGGAACGCATTTTAATGATTTGGCGTATCGCAACAACAGGCACTTTGTCTTTTTCAGCCATAAATAGCTCCTATCGTCATAGTTTAAAACATTGAAAAACACTTTAAAACATTGAAAAACACCTGTCAAGCGGTTTTGAAAATAATTGAAAACAAAAACAAATAAATGAAAATAAATCTATAAAAATTAGCTGTCTAGTAGAAAACATTTGAAAACAAGAGTGGGTGAGAGTGCCTTAGGGCGTATATCTGAGCCGATTTTTTTTCTTTGTTTTTTTTAATGGCAGGATAGGCTAACGCCGTCAATCTTGTACCATATCTTCGTATTTTTCTATCAGTTGCAAAGGCTAGTCTAATTTAACCCAAACTGGAGCAGTTAAGAGTTGTTTGCAGCGGCTTAAAAATAGGATATAATATACAGACCTATTATGCCGATGTTGCGATAATTCCTATCCCTCATCATTTTTGGAATGGGTGGTGTCAGCCACCATAAGTGCTACGTAATTGGCGAGAACTGCCGTAAGTGTTACAAAAGAACCTATTTAGGCTCTTTTTTGTTGAAAAAAATCGATATTTCCATGCCAACCATCTATAAAAAAGCCCCTATCTAGGGCTTTAGGTGACAGATTATTTCTTTTGGCGTTTTTTCACACTAAAAATATTAGAATGACTGCTTAACCTAGCTACTTTCAAAACATCCTTGCCATCTATGGTGTCCTTACGGTACACAAGCAGTAAATCAGGCTCAATGTGGCATTCTCGATAGTCTTTCCAGTTGCCTGTTAATGCGTGGTCTTTGTACCTTGGGTCAAGTGGTAAATCCATCACTAAACAGCTTAGGACTTCCAGTAACTCATCAGACAAAGAAACCTTGCGAAAATCACGGTCAAAATCTTTGGAGCGTGCCAATTTACGCATTTTTTAACTCCAAAAGCTCATCTAGTGTGCTTTCGGTGTAAATCCCTCTTTCAAGCTCGTTAATGGCTCTTAGCGTAACCTCATTGGGTTCATAGTCTGCCTGATAGCTTAGACTCAGGGGAAATTTACGAGTAGCTACTAGTTCCAAAAACAACATTTTAACCGCTTGGCTTGGCGAAATACCGTAGCCATCCAAAATCACCTTTGCTTGGTGCTTTAAGTCATCATCAATGCGGATATTTAGATTTGAAGTTGTCATAATTTAGGCTCACATTGCACATAAATATGATGACATTGTAAAATGATTTTAGGGTAAAATCAAGAAAAATTTCAAGTTAAGCCACTCCAAATAACGCGACTTCTCAAATTGTACTTTCCATTCCAAAAAACTTCTATTAAATTATCTCACTAATAATACATTTTTTGTACACTCCGCAAAGTTCACTATTAATACTATCATTCACTAAATTACATCAATGAACTCATCATTATCCTACTGTTCCTGTGTATTTGCGTTCAACTGTTCCTGGCGATGATATTAAGACCCAACGTTTTAAACTGCTGTCAATGGGTACTTATCCATAAGCAACAACATATAACGAAAACCGTCAAGATTGATTATTGATGTTGTTAATTTCTAATTTCATATTTTAAAAATAGTAAAAACCTTTTTATTATTTTAATAATATTTCTTATTTTATAATTTTATGATATTTTTTTGATTATAAATCAATTGTTTATATGTTTTTATAACGAAGATTTGGGGGTTAATTGCGAAGATTTGGGGGTTAATTGCGAAGATTTGGGGGTTAATTGCGAAAAATATTTTTATATTTCTTTGGATGTGTTATAATCTTTCCTAATTTTTTTACAACAAGATGTTGATATGATCAGGAAATTTTCAGAGCTGACCCTATCCGAGCAAAATCACTTTAATAGCTTGGTTGAGTTTATGAAAGAGACTTGCAATGAAGATATTGAAAATAAGCTTAAAGTGATACAAAAATTTCGCCTTGATCCAAATGACCCTGTTGTATTTGATTTTTTAATTGATATGTATGCACCATCATCTTCTTTTCTACCACAAGAAGAGGTAGTGACAGCAAAAGCATATTGCGAGAGCTCTAAAAAACCTGACTTCTCCATCCCTGTATCAGAGGAATTCACGGCAGTAGTAAGAGAGCCATCGTTATCAACAGTTGCTATGGTTCGTCAAATTGAAAAAAGAAAAAAAAGGGAAATGACTTATGCTAATAGCAAAGATTTGATTATTGTTCAAAATCGCTTGTTACATGCTATTAGCCATCTAACATTGAATGAGAGAAGGTTGATTTTATTTTTATCCCCTGTTGTTAGAAAGCAAATTGAAAAAAATCCTGAAAATCGTGTTTTTTATGTGCATGTTCAAGACTTTGTTAATGAATATGGTATTAAAAGCAAAAGGTATTATGCAGAGCTTGAGAGGATAGCGGATAGCATTGTGAAGAAAGCATTCTTTTTTTGGTATAAAACACAAAATGGTAAAGCAAAAAAAGGTGTGAGTTGGGTTTCTGAGTGTGATTATATTGAAAATGAGGGAAAATTAAAGATTAAACTTGATGATACAGTTATTGAGATGCTTACAGTTTTTGATAAAGCTACTGGTAATTTTTGGACTCAGTATCAGAAAGAATGGGTAATAAATTTAGGTACTTATGGCATTATTATGCTTGAAATGATATTGAGTTCTGTAGAAAATAAAGGTTATTATACTATTGAGCATTTAAGAGAGAAATTTGATTGTATGGAAACGTATAAAAAATTCTCTGATTTTAAGTTGTATGTTATTGATAAAGCTGTTAATGAAATTCATATGTATACACCAATTAATATTAGGTATGAGCAACATAAAACTGGTAGAACGATAATTGGTTTGACCTTTTCTTATATAGATAAAAGCATTAAGAATATTTCGACTCAAGACAAAGAAAAGAATAATGATAAAACAAAAGAGAGAAATCCATTTGTTAATTTTAAAATGACACAAAAACAGCTTGCATTATTTGCTAGCAAAATTAAAAAAGCAAGTGGTCAAGATGTAGATGAAATTATTTTTGAATTGTCTAATGTGCACTTGCAGTTTAAGCATGTTGATTTTCTTAAAGTTTTGGATTTTGTACCATCCGCTTGGTATAGCGATCAAGAAATCAAGGAGCATAGGACAATACAGCAAATTACACAAGCTAAAGCTGAAGAAAAACTAGTAGCAAAAGCTGAAAAAGATAAGAGGAAAAAACAACTCAAACAAGATTTTGAGAAAATAACTGCCTGCGCTGAAATATTTGTTAAAGCTAACCTGGATAAAGTGAACAAGACTGGTATTGAACAAGTGTATCTTCAGCAGAAAGATTATGTTGGAATTATTAAATTATGGGAGCATCATTTACTTAATGAAGATATTAGAAAGCATTTTTCATTGGTTGATGAGATTTTGGCGATGTAGTCAATAAATGTCTTGCAAAATTATAATGATTAAAGAAAGTTATTCGGTTTGAGCTATGCCAAGTTAACTTCTTGTGGTTTTAAAGGTGTTTGCTTAAAGACGGGTTGATTCTTGCAAAAGCTCAGTGCATGATGGCTGGCAGTGTTATTGAAAAGCCACATAGATATTCATGCGTTGCTGAAAAGTGATAGGTTGTATTTGATGGAGTTATTCGGTTTTACCTTTATTGTTTTGTGTGATTCTTGAGGTGCGGTTGTTTTGATGAATGTGTTGAGGTGCTTAATAATATCTTTAGGGCTAAACTGGGTTGAGTTTAAATCCCACAATATTATCTCAGGGTTTTCAGTTTTTGAGATAATATACTATAATTGAATCTACACTTATTATTTCGGGTATTGTTAAAAACAAATACATAAGTTAAAATAGCTCAATACTTTACCATAGAGTAAAAACCAATGAACGAAACATTTGATAGTTGTCCTAAATGTAAGCACAAACACTTTGTCAAAGCAGGTTTTAACAATGGCAGACAACGCTATAAGTGCAAAGTTTGCAATCATTACTTTTCAGTACATAAACCAACGCATCATAAAAGCGAAGCAACCAAGCAAATGGCAATCAATATGTATCTAGAAGGTTTGGGCTTTCGTTCAATTGGTCGCATATTAGGTATTAGTTATGGCACAGTCTATCAATGGGTTAAAAAAACGGTTCTGGTTCAAAAAGTATGCTATAAAGAAAACCGTTCGTGGTGAGCTATGCCTGCCCATGACGGTTTTCCTACCCGCAGGCATGGCTCAGGGCGAACGGAAAACCTAGTTTGGCATACTTTTTATACCACTACCAAAAAAACTTGGTGAACAACATCAAATCAAACAAGATAGCAATCAAGCGATAGATATCGTTGAGCTTGATGAGATTCATAGCTACACCAAGCATAAAAAAACGCTTGCTGGACCCCGCTTGCCATTGACAGAACAACAAAACAAATCTTAGGTTTTGTTTGTGGCAGACAAGACACCAACACCTTTAAACAGCTTTACAATCAATTGAATATCCATAACATTCAACTGTTTTTTAGTGACTACTGGAAATCTTACCTTGAAGTCATTCCAAAATCAAAACATATGACAAGCAAAGCTCAAACTTTTACCATA
>ERZ1023310.76-NODE-76-length-29781-cov-9.413914_pt1 | contig 29781 bp, 30 predicted proteins | sample MGYA00380476_ERZ1023310 | MGnify/ENA primary metagenome ERZ1023310 (study PRJEB33173, sample SAMEA4830346) | metagenome | study: EMG produced TPA metagenomics assembly of the PRJEB25223 data set... | reverse complement strand
TAACTTTGGTAATGCCAAAAAGTTGGTCTTGGGTTCTACCGTCATTGATTTGGTATCTACCGATGCCACCAAAAATGAATTCACCAAAGACAAGCCAGATTCTGCCACAAACAAAGCGGGCGAGACTTTGATGGTGAATGATAAAGTTAGCGTCAAAACCTATGGCAAAAACTTTGAATACCTAAAATTTGGTGAGCTCAGTGTCGGCACAAGCAACAGTGTCTTTTTGCAAGGCGAACGCACCGCTACCACAGGCGAGAAAGCCGTACCAACCACAGGCAAAGCCAAATATCTGGGGAACTGGGTAGGATACATCACAGGAGCGGACTCATCAAAAGGCTTTAATGATGCCAAAGATGTTGCTGATTTTGACATTGACTTTGAGAAAAAATCAGTTAATGGCAAACTTATCACCAAAGACCGCAAAGATCCTGTATTTAGCATCACAGGTCAAATCGCAGGCAATGGCTGGACAGGCAAAGCCAGCACCGCCGAAGCAAACGCAGGGGGCTACAAGATAGATTCTAGCAGTACAGGCAAATCCATCGTCATCAAAGATGCCGAGGTTACTGGGGGCTTTTATGGTCCAAATGCAACCGAGATGGGTGGGTCATTTGCACACAAAAACAGCGGTGATGATGGCAAAGTCTCTGTGGTCTTTGGCACAAAAAAACAACAAGAAGTTAAGTAGTAATTTAAACATAATGTTTGTTCGGCTGATGGGGTGGATACTTAATCAAACATGAATGATTAAGATGATAAGCCCAAGCCATGCCAATCATTGGCGGTATCTGTGGCAGATGATGAGGACTCATCATCTGCCATTATTATTGCTTGTCATTTGGTGGATTTCACTCGGTGGTTTGGATAGGTTTGGTTGTGATGCCCCATTTTTAGAGCAAGTGGTCGGATTATTTTCATATCAAATACTTACCTATAAAAACTTATGGTCTGTGCTACTTAAAAAGCATATACCCTCTGCTGCCTACAATGGACATTTTTATGGCGAATGCAAAATTTCAACACGCTTTAGGGTATGCCTGCCTTTTGTATTTGCAATGAAAATCACGAAAAACAAGATTTAGCCATTTTTCATCCAAAAACGATTAGTTTATTTCTAAAATATTTCTATATTGTAAATAGTGTTATAAAGGGCAGGCACGCCCTATTAATTTTTATGATATATTCATAAAATTAAGTTAAGTTTTATTTATACTCACCAAACCCCAAAATAATACCTCAAACCTTCTTCGATTGTCTCAAACTTTGACAAATGACTCCTAAGCCATCGCTAACCCATTCACAATCTTTTCAACAACAACGCAATAAAAGCTAAATTAAATCTCTTTCCAAACTAAAAATAAACCCTTATAAGTATTGGGGTTGAAGTTTTTAAAAATCCATAAAAATCAGGGTTTGGAAAGAAGTCTATTCACAAACTGCAAGCTTGTATTTAAGTATCGCTTGCAGTTTTTCCTTAAAATGACTTTAAACTTGTGTAATTCATCACGTTTAGCCACTTCGGTTGTGACTGTTTCACCTAAAATGCTTTTGATACAATGAGTAAACGTCTCGTCACGATAACCGCCATCAACCATGACATTTTTTACTCTGGTGAGTTTTTTACTACTGCTTTGGTTTTTTAAATAACTGCACTAACCTGCCTGATTTGACCACCTAAAAAAATCACGATGAATGCTATAATAGTTGCCAAGCTCACAAGGCAAATCTTCCCACGAAATGCCTGCACGAATGCGATACAAGATGCCTTCTGCGGTGTTTCTTAAACTGTGCTTGTTATAGATGCCTAATTGTAGTAAAATGGTTTTTAACTTGTGCCATTGTTCATCTGTGAGTAAGGTGCGAGCCATAGCGATTTTGATACTTTGACTGGGTTAGAGCTTTCATTGTGCCAAAATCGTTATTTGTTTTGTAAATAATTGTCGGGATGCTCTAGGGCGTGCCTGCCTTTTGTATTTGCAATGAAAATCACGAAAAACAAGATTTAGCCATTTTTCATGCAAAAACGATTGATTTATTTCTAAAATATTTCTATATTGTAAATAATGTTATAAAGGGCAGGCACGCCCTAATAAATGCAATAATTTTAATTTAAATTATTTTAAAACGCTCAGTAAAATGTTAAACTAAGCCATTTGATACAAAATGACAAAATCAGGTGCTTTATGACAACTTATGATGAGATGAAGGCAAGACTACAAGGCTCGATGACAGCACTGGTAACGCCCATGACGGCAGACGGTGCGGTGGATTATGATGCGTTGGCTCGCCTGATTGAGTGGCAGATTGAGTCTGGCACGCACGCTTTGGTGGCGGTGGGAACAACAGGCGAGTCCGCCACGCTTTCTATGAAAGAACACGGCGATGTCATTGAATTTTTTGTCAAACAAGTGGCAGGTCGCATTCCTGTGATTGCAGGAACAGGGGCGAACAACACCGCCGAAGCCATTGAGCTGACCGCCCACGCCAAGGCAGTTGGGGCGGATTTTGCCCTGCTTGTCGTGCCATATTATAATAAGCCCACCCAAGAAGGGCTGTATCAACATTATAAGACCATTGCCGAAGCGGTGGATATCCCCCAGATTCTCTATAACGTCCCTGGTCGCACGGTCGTGGACATGAATGAGGACACCGTGGCACGCCTTGCCGATATTTCCAATATTGTCGCCATCAAAGACGCCACGGGTGATTTGGTGCGTGGCAAGGCACTTATCGAGCGTGTGGGCGAGCGTCTTGTGGTCTTGTCGGGCGATGACCCAACCGCCCTAGAACTCATGAAATTTGGAGCAAAGGGTAATATCTCAGTAACATCCAATGTCGCCCCCAAAGCGATGAGCGAGATTTTTAGCTTAGCTTTGGCGGGTAAGTTTGATGAAGCAAGTGTCATCAACCAAGGTATTGAGCATTTGCACAAAGAGCTGTTTTGTGAATCTAGTCCCCAACCTGCCAAATACGCCCTGCACAAGATGGGCATGATTGACACAGGCATTCGCTTGCCTTTGGTGTGGCTGTCAGCAGGCAATCAGTCCATCATCGACCAAGCATTGCAAAAAGCCAATTTGATTTAACAGCAAGAATAAGTGAGAATAACATGACCATGCTAAAAACAACACTAAAACCAACACTAAAACTAACCGCCCTTGTCATGATGAGCGTGGTGCTACTGACGGGGTGCCAAAGTGTCAAAGGCGTACTGGGCAAGCGTGATAACGGCAGTTTGGACTATGTTCACGCCACCAAGCTAGACCCCATCCGCCTACCTGCCAACCAAGCATCCGCTCCATTTATCCCTCTGTATGATGTGCCAGAAGTGGCAGGCGAGATCACCCCGTCGACCAATGAGTCAGGCAGGCAGTACCAATTACCCAGACCACCACAGGTAAGATGATTGTTTGGCACGAGCGTTGCTGTTCGTGCCTTTTTATTGTGTAAATTTATCGTGCAAACCGCCACCAAACACGGAGAAACCCATGCAAAAGCAAGCCCTACTTTATGCTGGCAAAGCCAAATCTGTCTATGAAACGGACAACCCTGATTATCTGATTTTGCATTTTCGCAACGATGCGTCCGCCTTTAATGGCGAAAAAATCGCCCAACTTGACCGCAAAGGCAGAGTCAATAACCGCTTTAACAGCTTTATCATGAGCAAATTGGCAGACGCTGGCATTGAGACCCATTTTGAGCGTGAGCTGTCTGATGATGAGGTGCTGGTCAAACGCCTAAAAATGATACCCGTAGAATGCGTGGTGCGTAACTATGCCGCTGGCGGTATTGCCAAGCGTTTGGGGCTTGCTGAGGGCTTGCCACTTATGCCACCGACCTTTGAGCTGTTTTATAAAGATGACAAATTGGGCGACCCCATGCTTGCCCCAAGTACCGCCATTGCCTTGGGTTATGCCACCGCAGACGAGTTGGAGCAGATGAGTGTGCTGACTCACAAGGTCAATGACGTGCTAAGTCAGATTTTTGATGAAGCGGGTCTTATGCTGGTGGATTTTAAATTAGAATTTGGACTGTTTCATGGGCGTGTGGTGTTAGGCGATGAGTTCTCGCCTGATGGCTGTCGCCTGTGGGACAAAGAAACCAAGAAAAAGCTCGACAAAGACCGTTTCCGTCAAGGTCTAGGCGATGTGGTTGAAGGCTATGAAGAAGTGGCAAGACGTATTGGCGTACCGCTTGACTAACTTGGCTAAGAAGTACACCTAACAAACTTAATATTTGCTACAGGCTTTGTAGGGACGTGCTGAGCACGTCCTTTTAATGTTGATATAACATGCTTATTTCTTACATGCAAACTGTGGTATAAGTCCATCATGCCCCTGCACGTCTGCCCAAAATACAACCATCCAAACCCACCCCAATCCGCCCCCAATCCGCCCCAACGATTGACGGCACAGTACACATCTGTTAATATCCATGTTATTTGTAAGGATAACACATGGACACCCTACGCCCCACCGACCTAAAAACCATTTTACATTCCAAACGTGCCAATCTGTATTATTTAGAGCATTGCCGAGTCATGCAAAAAGACGGACGAGTGCTGTATCTGACCGAAAGTAAAAAAGAAAATCTCTACTACAATATTCCCATTGCTAACACCACCGTGATACTGCTTGGCACAGGCACGTCCATTACCCAGTCTGCGGTAAGGCTACTGGCAAGTGCAGGCGTGCTGATTGGCTTTTGTGGGGGCGGTGGCACGCCTTTATTTATGGGGAGTGAGATTGAGTGGCTGACGCCACAATCAGAATATCGCCCCACCGAGTACATTCAAGGCTGGCTGTCGTGGTGGTGGGACGATGATAAACGTCTGGCAATGGCAAAACGCTTGCAAATGGCTCGGCTTGATTTTATGAATGACGTGTGGGGGCGTGATAAGGACTTGCGTGGGGCGGGCTTTGATAGTAAATCTGATGAAATCATAAGCTTACAAAATCATTACCGCACCCAAATTTTAGGGCAAAATAGCGTCTCAGACCTGCTCGCCCTAGAAGGACGTATGACCAAAGAGCTGTATAAATTTGCCGTCAAACACACAGGCTATAAGGGATTTAGCCGTGATTATGACGGTGTGGACAAAGCCAATCAATTTTTAAATCATGGTAACTATTTGGCATATGGCTTGGGGGCGACCACTGCTTGGGTGCTGGGCATTGCCCACGGATTTGCGGTCATGCACGGCAAGACACGGCGTGGGGCGTTGGTGTTTGATATTGCCGACATTGTCAAAGATACAATTATCCTGCCACTTGCCTTTATGTGTGCGTCTGATAACGTCCGTGAGCAGGAATTTCGTGAACTGTGCCTGTCTTATTTTACCAATTATCACGCCCTTGATGTGATGTTTGAGACGGTAAAGGGGCTTGCTCTAAACAAGGAATTTGAATAAGGATTTTGCATGATTGTAACCTTTATTTCTCAATGTGAGAAAAAAGCCATTAAGCGTACTCGCAAGATTTTGGACGCTTTTGCTAATCGCATTGGCGACAACGTTTGGCAAACCAACATTACTGAAATCGGTCTAAAAACGGTGTATGAGCTGTTAAAATCCACCGCCAGTAAATCCACTGCGGTCGCCTGCCACCGTATCGCCACTCGCCACCGCACCGAGCTTGTGTGGGTGGTGGGGAATAAATCTGCTTTTAATCATCAAGGTTATGTGCCTGTGAATCGTACTTCTATGGAGTTATTTATGGATATTGCTGTTAATCAAACATTTTTTGCCAACTCTCACGGTCAATTATTAAGTCATCATTTATTCGCAGTGGGATTTATTGCTTATCATTTGATTAAAAAATTGGAAATTGATGATGATAGATTGGCTCAATCGGCATTTATCGCAGGAATATTACACGATATGGGCAAATTAGACCCACAATTTCAAACGTGGCTTGCCAAAAAACTTAATAAAACCGATGAAGAGATTTATTTATCTGATGACGGCGTGCATATCAATGGCAGTGATAAAGGATTTGCCAAATTTAATTTTGAAAATCATCCACGTCATCACGAACTATCTTGGATTTTGGCATTATCGCTACTGCGTGAAAATAATACATTAAATTCCAGCCAAAAAGAACAAATTGCTCACGGTATTTATTGGCATCACACTCGCCCTTATCGCACCAAAAACGAGAAATTTTTTGAATCATCACAAGGCATTGATAAATTATGGCAAGAAACCTTACAAACAAGCGATAATATGCCAACCAAAGTCAGTAATGTATTAAAAGACATTCAACAAATCGCCAAGCATTTTAATGACGGTACAGAATTACTCATTCCGTTTTGGCAATATCAGTGTGAATGTGTCAATAGCTCAACACCGAATTATAAAAATTACAGCGACATTTCAAACAATATTAAAGATTTTGTTAATGAAATCCGCCCCAATGCGTTAAATAATTTGGTAAGAATGGCGGTAATTTGTGCAGATAGGTGGGTATCGGCATTATCGGCTGATGATTTACAAGAATATATCAATGAAGGCAGTTTAATTCGCCTTTTAGATGATAAAGACATTGGTGAGCTGTCGGATAATAACGTTTTAAGACAAGGCATTGCACAATGCCTAAATAATTTTGAGCAAAAATACCCAAACAGCGAACGCAATATTGCCCAAAGTCAAATTGCCAAAGCGTTGGCGGAATTAAAAGACGATGCCGAATTTGCCAATGCAGATAATATCGCCGTTCTACAAGGGCCAGCAGGCTGTGGCAAAACCAAAATCGCCCTAGAATGGGCATTAAACACCCACGCCAAACAAATTATTTGGGTGTGTCCCCGAGTGCAGGTATGTTTGGGGCTGTTGCACGATTTGACGCAGGCGGATTATTTGCCTGATTGTCAAATTGAGATTTTTACAGGCGAATACAAAAAGATAATCGGTCAAGGCGTAGATTTTGATAATACTGATGATACCTTGCCACAGGATTATTTTTCTGGCGATATTGTCATTGCCACAATAGATCAAGTGGTTAATAACATCATTTCACATCAAAAAGTCGTGGGGCTATTTGATTTTATGAATGCTCATATTGTATTTGATGAGTTTCACGAAATCATCAATATCCCTGCATTAAATTTATTATTTGCCGAGTTGATTGAAGCTAAAAAATTACGCAAAGCAAATGCCAATGTATTGCTTGTCTCTGCCACACCGCACGATTATTTTGTCAAAAATGTATTGGGCATTGATGAAAATTATATCGTGCGTATGCCAAGTTTTAATACATCGCAATACGAATTGCAATTTATCAGTTTTGATGAAACCGAGCAAAAAAGTCCGCTTGTTTTGGATAAGGTGGATAAAACCAAAACCGCATTTGTGATTAGTAATACCGCCCAAGATGCCCAGCTTGGATTTTTATTGCATCAACAAGATGAAAATGCCATTTTGCTACATTCAAAATACACTCGTCAAGATAAAAAAGCATATTTTGACAAGGTACTTGATAGTTTTAAACAAAATGGCTCTGGGAAATATGATTTATTAAGAAGTGGTCCTATTGTGCAAGCATCATTAAATATCAGTTGCGAGCGAATGTTTAGTGATTTTACCAATGCTGAAAATTACCTACAACGTTTGGGACGGTTAAATCGGTTTGGCGAAAATGACCAAATTAGCATTTATACTGTTGTTTATCCCAAAAGTTTTGATAATAAAAAACAAAGTAGCAGTCAAGCAAAATTTTTGGCAAGTCTAAACAGTTGGCAAAGCAGTTTGGCGTGGTATGAATTTTTGACCAATTATTTGTCCATTCATCACATCAAACACATTGGACTAAATCAATTATATGAAATTTATCAAGCGTTTTATCAAGATAAAGACAGCGTACAAAAAATCCAAGATGACATAGAAAAATCACTCAAACAAAGCCGAGACATCATCAACAAAAAAGTCATTGATCCGATGAGTACTCCCACTCGGGCGAAACAAAAAGACAGCATGATGAAAATCGCCAGCACGTCCTTGCGTGGGGATAACCGTTTTGTACAAATGGCGGTATGTGAAGTGGATAATCAGCTCAATCCCACGTTTATTGATGAGTATGCCTATGATGAAAATACCAATCATTGTGAGATGATTGTCGGCTTGACCGAAAGTGTGGATAGGATTCAAGGTGGGCGTTTTGAGATGCGAGATGAGGACAAAAATTTGGTGGAATTTATGCGTAAAAAACACCACAACATTATGGCGGAAAAATACCCCAATGAAACATTTAAACAAGCCAAAAATGCGTGGGAGCTATTAAAACTGGCTCGCTCGCCTGAATTTCCGATTTATCTAAGCTATACCGAGCAGGATTTGGCGGTAGTTGGTGGCGACAAGGCAAGACACCCTTTTGCCATATATTATATCAAAACCGCCAAACAAGCGGTGGGTATGATGCCTGTGGATAGACTGCAAAACCCAACTCAGGTTGGCGATGACGAGTAAATTACCTATGCGGCAAGGAACGTAAATAGTACTAATTGCTAAGTCATCTGTACGATGATGACTTAGTATAACACAAAATTTTATTTTTATAATAGTACTAAGGTTGAAATTGGTTTTAATCAATACTACAATTGTACCGTTAGTGCAAGCTAGCATTATCTAACCCACTCCAAATAAGGAACCAGTAATGAGCATTCAAAAAGTAACAGGTGTTAAAAGCGTTGATTTTAAAATCACGGCATACGGCTATGGCGTGGTAAACTGGAATGGTCCAACCACACTAAGCAGTGAAGGGCGTACGGTGGATAACCACACCTTGCCAAAACTGCGTGGCTATACCAATTTGACAGGTAAAATCAAGGAAGAGACAGGCTACAAATACAAAAAAGAAGCCACTGACATTGATTTTAAAGAAACGCCACTCTACATCAGCCAAAACTGTATCCGTCATCATCTGTTTCGTGAACAAGCCTTTGATTTGCATTTTGCTCACGAAAAAGGCTTGGATAAAGTGCTTGCGTCATTGACAGGGTTGGTGCGTGGTTATGTTGTGCCTGCCAGTCAATGCAAACGCACCAGTCCGCTATTGCTTGAAGATTTTATTGATGAACTTGGCAATGGTAATTTTGAACAGTTTGGGCAAGCAGGCGAGCGAGACAGTTCGTCATTCTTTTCAAAAACAACCTTTGGCGATACCAAATATACCGCTTATGGTTCTATCAGCATTGAGCAGTTGCAGTTTATTTCATTGGATAACAAATTTGACCGTTGTGCGATGATTATCAAGGACAATCAAGGCGATGAGATTGCCCAAAAGGTGCAAGATTTTATCCAATCGCTAGACCCAAGCCGTACGCCAAAAGCCACGTTCCACGCCAATTATGTGCGTAAAGGGACGATTTATGAGCAAGGCGAAGTGGGTATTTTGCTAGATGACGTTGCCATTGATATTTTGGTGCAGACCACGCTGGATTTGATTGGCGAGCTGTTTATCCGTCAAGCCAAAGGCTATATGTATGTGGACGAGCTGAGTGTGGATTATAATGACAGCAACAAAATGATGCGTATCAAACGTACCCCTGAACAAGCCAACCCCCAAAAGATAAGCGATTATGCGGTTTATTTTGAAGCCAAATAAGGGGGCGTGATGAGAATTATCATTCACTACGAATCATCGTGGCGAAATTCGTTTTTGGACGGTAGCAACGATGAACCCTTGCCCAAAAAGGGGCGAAATTTTGTCGCGTCAATGACCGAGCTTGGCAAGGCGGAGAATTTTCATGCCCGAGCGGTAAGTCATAATACCGTCATGGGCGTGCTGTGTCGTTTGATTGGCGACCAGCGAAAACTCTATCAGGCTCGCCAAAGCGATGATTATTATTTTGCCAATTTGGAAAATCAGATTAGTTTTGTGGATACACCAAGTGTTATCAATCACGAGATTGCCTATATTCGCAACATGAAAGGCAGTACCGACCAGAACTCTTTTACAGGTATGATACAGAATAGTCATCAAACTTTTAATTCAGATTACTCAAAAGAGTTTTGGGGGGTTTTGTGGTTATCACTCGATGAAATATATGATTTCTGTCATTACGATAGTTACTTGGTTAATAGTATTAATGATGACAATATTTTAAATCCAATAGACGTGCTAAATCGCTCATTATTTTTGAATGACCTAAAAAGTGTTAAGCAGGATGAAAAAATTAAATCTATTATTTCTTTTATTAAAAGTTACTTTTCTGACGAGCAATATATTGAGAAAAATGATTTAGTTAAACCAATCAGATTGTATTCAGCCTTGCTATACATTCAGCTTAATCGCTTGAAGGAAAAATATGAAATGAGTGGTGCAGTAAATAAGAGAGGAAAGGGTGAAAATACAAAAGAATTTATCTTTGGTTACTCCAAAAGAGGATTTAATGGTAAAAGAGATTTTATGAAAAATTTTATTACTGGTGAAGAAAAAATTATCTATGGCAACCCCTATATCCGCAAAGAGTCTGTCAAAGGCAAAATCAACCACACCTTAACCAAAGCGAGCGGACAGCTTGAAATTCATTTAGACATTGACACCGAACAAGCCAAAATCCTAAAACAAATGATTGATAATGCAGGCGTGTCATCATTTTATCTGGGTAAAAAGGGTCTTGCTTATGTTGATGACATTCGCCTACGCTAACGTAAGGATAATATGATGAAAGTGTATCAAGAAATCACCCTAATCCCAAACGATGACATACCGCCCTATGCGATATGGAGCAAGCTCTACAATCAGCTTCATATTGCCCTAGCAGACGTGGCAAATACGCATGGCATTCGCACCATTGGCGTGGCTTTTCCCAATTATCGCTATGTGGAGCGAGACGGCAAGACATTTGCTACGCTTGGTGGTCGCTTGCGGATATTTGCCCCAAGCCGTGATGAGCTTGAAAAGCTAAACCTTGTCAAATGGCTTGACCGTTTGACCGACTATGTGCATATCAAAGCGATAGCGGACGTGGGCGAGCGTGCGACAGGCTATGTGGTGGTAGAACGCCAACAGCGAGCGGATTTACAAAAACAAGCCGAGCGATTTGCCGAGTTTAAAAATCTGACGGTGGAGCAGGCGTTGGAGCATTGTTTGGCGTACAAAAAACAGCCAAAGGCGTATCCGTTTATTGAGCTGTTTAGCCAAACCAATCAAGTGCCGTATCGGCTGTATGTCAAACAAACGGTCGTGGATAAGGCGGTGGACGGCGAGTTTACGGTCTATGGCATGCACAATCAAGGCGGAGCGATGACGGATAAGGCAACTGTTCCGCATTGGTGATTGAGTTTGATTGTGCTAAAATAAGGGGTATGATACAGGTTTATACCCTTTATTTTTTGACTATTTAAAAACTTGTTAACAATCAATCACTTATAAAAAGGCAAAAAAGCATTGGGTAAATGCCCAAAATATGGCTTTAAGTCTTGATATAAGTGGGTTTTATGTTGTATAATTCTAGTTCCTTATCGCATAGATAACTTAGAAATTAAAAACTTCAACCCCAATACTTACAAGGGTGTTCCTTATCGCATAGATAACTTAGAAAGTTATTAATTATTACATTGGCAAACTTGTTAATGTTCCTTATCGCATAGATAACTTAGAAAAACCATAATATCTATTCCCCCTTAAGCTTGGGGTTCCTTATCGCATAGATAACTTAGAAATTATCTATATTGTGCTGACCATGTTTTTTGTAGTTCCTTATCGCATAGATAACTTAGAAATGTTCTTGAGTAATAGCAAGCATGTCAATAGAGTTCCTTATCGCATAGATAACTTAGAAAACTCCTTACCACTGTCTTTATTCACGCCCTTAGTTCCTTATCGCATAGATAACTTAGAAAACCTAATGCCGACTGGCGAGAGATAAACTCCAGTTCCTTATCGCATAGATAACTTAGAAAATGCAAGGGCGGACGGGGCGAGCTTAGAAGCAGTTCCTTATCGCATAGATAACTTAGAAAATATGACGCAAAAGGGCGTTTTATTATGATTAGTTCCTTATCGCATAGATAACTTAGAAAGCCACACAAGCGGACAACGAAGCACAGGCACAGTTCCTTATCGCATAGATAACTTAGAAATTGTTTTAGGGTCGCTCTGGCGTTTAGGTGCTGTTCCTTATCGCATAGATAACTTAGAAATATTAAACGTGGATTTAAACGCACGTTTACCGGTTCCTTATCGCATAGATAACTTAGAAAATTGATATTTGCATGACATCATCAAGAGTTAATGTTCCTTATCGCATAGATAACTTAGAAACCGTTGTCCCTTACGACCCCAATCACCCAAACGGTTCCTTATCGCATAGATAACTTAGAAAAACGGTTGCAATCGCTGCGATAATCACAGCAAGTTCCTTATCGCATAGATAACTTAGAAAGTTGGTTTACTCAATATATGAAACTTCGGCAAGTTTCTTATCGCATAGATAACTTAGAAAAGTCTCAATTTGTTCAATCGGAACCCAAACACGTTCCTTATCGCATAGATAACTTAGAAAAAAATGAGACTGGAAAATGACCGAAGAAAAAGAGTTCCTTATCGCATAGATAACTTAGAAAGCCATGTTATTTGCTGTTTCGTGGGTGTTTAATGTTCCTTATCGCATAGATAACTTAGAAAGAGAAATAAAAATATTGTAATTAACTAATATTGTTCCTTATCGCATAGATAACTTAGAAATAATTCATCAGCCAAATCATTTAAAGCATTCAGTTCCTTATCGCATAGATAACTTAGAAAGAAATTGAGCGACTAAAACAAACGCTACAATCGTTCCTTATCGCATAGATAACTTAGAAAAATCTAAACACCGCCACAGGGCAAGCGGACAAGTTCCTTATCGCATAGATAACTTAGAAAAAGCAGTTCCATGACGGTCATCGCCACCGCCAGTCCCTTATCGTACAGATAACTTAAAAATTGTATTGAGCTGTAATTGCAATACAACCCAATACAATCCCCACCACACAGATAGCTTACAAGGCAAAAAAATGCTATAATAACCCACATTTTTCAAAGAATTAGGCGTATGCCAAAGGATTTTTATGAGCGAGCAACTTCCTACCAACGACTACAATGCCAGTAGCGTGCGAGTTTTGCGTGGACTAGAAGCGGTGCGAGTCCGCCCTGGTATGTACATTGGCGACACCGATGACGGTTCGGGCTTGCACCACATGGTGTTTGAGGTGGTGGATAACGCCATTGACGAGGCACTCGCTGGGCATTGCGATGAAGTGCTGGTTACCATTCATGCCGATGAGTCGGTGTCGGTCATGGACAACGGACGGGGCATTCCTGTGGACATTCACCCCGAGGAGGGTGTGTCGGCAGCCGAGGTCATCATGACGGTGCTTCACGCAGGGGGTAAGTTTGATGACAACAACTACAAGGTCTCAGGCGGTCTGCATGGCGTGGGCGTGTCGGTGGTCAATGCCTTATCCAAGAAACTTACGCTCAACATCTGGCGAGACGGCTACGCCCACACCCAAGACTACACGGACGGCGTGCCTGATTTTTCCCTAAAACGCCTTGACAAAACCGACAAAAAAGGCACCGAAGTTCGCTTTTATCCAAGCGATGAGATTTTTACGGGGACGATTTTTGATTATGACATTCTTGCCAAACGCTTGCGTGAATTGTCCTTTTTGAACTCAGGCGTGCGTATCGTCTTAACCGATGAGCGAGACGGCACGCAACATATTTTTGAGCATAAAGGCGGTCTTGGCGAATTTGTCGGCTACATCAATGACGGTAAACAAACCCTAAATGACATTTTTCATTTTACCGCCCAAAGCACGGACGGCATTGGCGTGGAAGTCGCCTTACAGTGGTCGGACAGTTATAATGAAAAGGTTTTGTGCTTTACCAACAACATTCCCCAACGAGACGGTGGCACGCACTTATCGGGCTTTCGCTCGGCTCTGACTCGCTGTCTGAACGCCTATATGGACAGCGAAAACATCGGCAAAAAAGAAAAAGTGGCGGTAACGGGCGATGACGCTCGTGAGGGACTGGTGGCGATTGTGTCGGTCAAAGTGCCAGACCCCAAATTTAGCTCACAGACCAAAGACAAACTCGTATCCAGTGAAGTCAAATCTGCCGTTGAAACGGTCATGCACGAAAAACTGTCCGAGTTTTTATTAGAAAATCCAGCGTCCGCCAAAGCCATCGCAGGCAAAATCCTAGACGCAGCTCGTGCAAGAGAAGCGGCTCGTAAGGCTCGTGAGATGACACGCCGTAAGACCACGCTAGACATCGCAGGACTACCGGGTAAACTTGCGGACTGCCAAGAAAAAGACCCTGCCTTATCCGAGCTGTACCTTGTGGAAGGGGACAGTGCAGGCGGTTCTGCCAAGCAAGGGCGTAGCCGAAAAACGCAAGCGATTTTACCCTTAAAGGGGAAAATCCTAAATGTGGAGCGAGCCCGTTTTGACAAAATGCTGTCATCTGCCGAAGTTGGCACGCTTATCACGGCACTCGGCACGGGCATTGGCAAGGATGAGTACAATCCCGACAAACTTCGCTATCACAAAATCATCATCATGACGGACGCTGACGTGGACGGCTCGCACATTCGCACGCTACTGCTCACGTTCTTTTTCCGTCAAACGCCAGAGCTTATCGAGCGTGGGCATATCTACATCGCCCAACCGCCACTTTATAAGGTCAAAAAAGGCAAACAAGAGCTGTACCTAAAAGACAATGACGCTCTAAAATCCTATCTCTTGTCGTCCACGATTGACGACAACCAACTATTTTTGAGCAAAGATACCCCTGCTATTCGTGGCGAGGCATTGGAGAATCTATTAAATGATTATAGCCTTGCCCAAAATACCAAAAACCGCCTAAGCCAAAAATATCCAGCCAGTCTCATCGATGCCCTAACCTTTGTGCCAAAGCTAGAAAATGAGATGCTAAAAGATAAAGTGGCGTTGCAGACATGGGCGGATAAGTTGCTAAATGTGCTAAATGGCAAGGCAAGCGAGCTGTCGCCACAGATTAGCCTAGAACCTGTGGGCGGTGCGGACAATGCCGAGACTGCCGAGATGTTTTTGCCAAAAATCACCATATTTGTGCATAAACTGCCCCAGCATTATACGCTTGACCCTTTATTTGTCAATTCGGGCGAATATGCCAAATTGTTAAAATTATCAAGCACTTGGAACACGCTACTGACCGATGAGAGCTTTATCAGACGAGGTGATAAAGATTTTGCGGTCAAGGATTTTGACCATTTGTGGGAGCAGTTTATGGCGGAGGCTCGCCGTGGGCTTGCCATTCAGCGTTATAAGGGCTTGGGCGAGATGAATGCCGACCAGCTGTGGGAGACGACCATGGATCCTGAAAACCGCAATATGCTCAAAATCACGATAGAAGACGCCATTGAAGCCGACCGTCTGTTTAACTGCTTAATGGGCGATGAGGTTGAGCCAAGACGGGTGTTTATTGAAGAAAATGCGTTGAATGCGGATATTGATACTTGATGACTGCTTGACATTGGCTTGTTTTGGTAGTTTTCATTGTCAAAAACCGTAAGAGCGAAATATTCGCCCTTTTGTAAAATCAGATTAAAAAACAGGAGTTGTTATGAGAGTTTGCTCTACTTATGTCTCCAATGACGGCGGTGATTGGCTATTTCATTACCATGACTCTGCCGACAATCACGAGCCCAATCCCCAAACCATGGCAAGGTTTCAAAACGAATTGCCCGAGGTGCTGGCGTTATTGGATAAAGAAAACATTGAGTCCGAAGAGCAAGCCTTTGAATTATTCATGGAAAAAATGCTGACCGACAAGGATTTTTTGGACGACATTAGCATGGACATGCCCCAAGCAGACATTGACATGGATAACGCCTTAGAAGAGTTATTCAACAGCCACACCCCCAAAACCGAAGACAAAGCCTACCAAAAGATAGACAAACTTTGTGATAAATACCCCCAAAGAATTGACTTTTTGTATAACGCCTACGAATTTGCCCCAGATTGGTTTGTGGACAAAGGATTTATGCGACTGAACATGGCGGTACTTATTGGGCTTAACGCCTTAGCACAGGCAGGATTTGATTGGCAAAAAGATGAGTTGCACTGGGGATTTGTCGAAAACCGCCCCTTTATGCGTGCCTACGCTCGCTACGCCCAAGAAATCATGGAGCGATATCACGACATAAGGCAAGTGATGTTTATCCAACAGCGTTTGTTAAAAGCCTGTCCGACCGACAATTTAGGCATACGCCATGAATACGTCCAATCCTTATTGTTTTGCAAAAAATACAAAGAAGTCATCAAATTATACAAAACCTACCCCGATGATTTTGACCCCAGTATCGTTTATGGCGTGGCGTTTGCGTCGTGGCAATTAGGGCAAAAAAGTGCCGACAAATACCTAAAAAAAGCCATCCAAGAGTTTCCTTTGTGTGCCAAGGAATTATTAAAAAAACGCCACACCATGCCGTCAGACGGCTATGCCCATGGCGGTATTATGGTTGGCAGTCCTGCACAAGCCTATGAGTTTTGGCAACAGCATGGGCAGTTTTGGCAAAAGGATGCGTTGGACTGGCTAAAACAGCACACAAATGAGAAGGACAAAAAGACAAAATCACCCAATAAAAAATAAATGATGTTATGGGGCGTGCCTGCCTTTGGGTAATGTGATTCGCCCCGACACGCCCAAATTTTAAAATCATCTTAAATCCATACACTCTACAAAATGAAAAATTGCTACGGTTTCCGTTCGTGGTGAGCCTGTCGAACCATGACGGAAACCGACCCTTCGACAAGCTCAGGGCGAACGGTTTCCGTAGTAAAATCCGATTTTGTTAGCTGTAACATCAAAGGAAATCCCCATGAACACCTACCGCCTAAAAATATCCTTAGTAGAACCGCATTATCCCATTAACGAGTTGCACCGCATTGTCGAAGTGTCGGGCAACATCCGCTTTGACGAATTGCACCAAGAGATATTTCGCCTGTTTGAACGCCATGACGAACATCTTTGGCAGTTTTTTATCGCTCGGAGCAAAATGGACAGTTTTAATAAACTGTTTAATGATTGTCATGAATACGTTCTACTAGATGACAGTTGGCAGTTGGCTGATGAGTTATTTACCAGCGAAAATAAAATCCACCCCACATCGACCACGCTAGATGAGCTAAGTTTAGCCGAAAAAGAATACATCTATTATTGGTTTGATTTTGGTGATGATTGGCTACATCGCATTCGCATTGAAAAAATCACCCAAAGCGATGACTTAGACGGCTATCACTTTACCGTCGTCAAAGCCGTGGGCGAGATACCACCCCAATATGCCGATGAAATGGACGAGCTTGCCGATACACCCTTTGACCCAAATAACATCAGTCCTGAGCTGGATTTGGAGCTGTCTTTGTTGTCCGCCATGATGCTTATCGTGGGTGATCCGACCAATCCCACCCGCTTTGGCGATTTGGTGGAAGCGGGCATTGCCGATGAGATGCTAAAAAGAGAGCTTATCAAGCCTTGTGTGAGTCTCACGCACAGAGTGCAACTGACCGCCAAGGGCGAGAGCGAGCTTGTGCGGGCGATGGAGATGCTTGGGATTTGATTTTGGTATTTGGTATTAACATTTTCATAGAGACACACCATGACAACCACGCTATTTGCTACCGACTGGCACGCCCTAATAGACCCCAAACTTGATGATTTTATCGCCACAGGTACCATGGTGCTTGATGATGTGTTTGGTGCAGACGACTTGACCGCCTTACAAGCTGAGAGCGGATTTATAGACTACAAAGAAGCTCATCTTACCCATGGCGAGCGAGAAACCGCCATTCGTGGCGACAGCATTCGCTGGATTGATGAGACCTGCTCTGTGGGGTCGGCGTACCTTGGGGCGATTGACGAGCTTGGACGGTATTTTAACGCCACGCTATATACAGGCATTCGCTCATCAGAAGCCCATTATGCACGCTATCCGTCAGGCTTTGGCTACAAATGGCACTCGGACAACCCCAAAGGGCGAGATGAGCGGGTCATCTCTGCGGTGTTTTATTTAAATGATAACTGGACGGCGGACAATGGCGGTGCGATAACGGTGGTGGATAAAGTGGGCGAGACTACCCAGCTTTTACCACAACTTAATCGTCTTGTGGTGTTTGATAGCAATCTGTTGCACCAAGTAGAAATTACCAATCGCACTCGGTTTTCTATTGCGACTTGGCTTCGGCGTGATGAAAGGCTTATCTAAAAGGAAAAATATGAATAAACTAAATAAAAGCCAAGGTTCCCTGCTTGGGCTTGCCATTGGCGATGCGGTCGGCACAACGGCAGAATTTAAACCCCGTGGCACATTTAGCCCCGTTACCGACATGGTGGGCGGTGGCGTGTTTGGTCTTAAAAAAGGGCAATGGACGGACGACACGTCTATGGCGTTGTGTTTGGCGGATAGCTTGATTGCGTGCAACGGCTTTGACCCAAAAGACCAAATGGCACGCTATCTTCGCTGGTATAAGCAAGGCGAGAATTCGGTAACGGGCGAATGCTTTGATATTGGCATGGCAACCGCCAACGCCCTAAGAAGTTTTCAATCCACAAGCAACGCCTATGCAGGTAGCACCCACGAATTATCGTCTGGCAATGGCTCGCTTATGCGACTTGCTCCCGTGCCTATTTTTTATCATGATGACTTGCAAAAATGCGTTTATTACTCGCATGAAAGTTCAAAAACCACGCACGGCTCGCCTGATTGTCTCTCGGCGTGTGCCTATTTTGGCGAAGTGCTGTATCATGCTCTAAATGGCGCAACGGACAAGGACAAACTGCTTACCCCAACCAGTAACTATGCCTTTTCTCCAAAGGTGCAAGCGGTCATCAATGGCAGTTTTAAAACCAAAATCCGTGATGAGATTTTTGGGACAGGCTATGTGGTGGATAGCTTGGAGGCGAGCCTTTGGGCGTTTTATCATACGGATAATTTTAAAGAGGCGATATTGCAAGTGGTCAATTTGGGCGATGATGCCGATACCACAGGGGCAATTACAGGGCAGATTGCAGGGGCGTATTATGGGCTTGACGGCATACCCAGCGACTGGGTACGAGATGTGTCGTGGCGTGAGCGGATTTTGGGTTTGGCGGAGAAGTTGATTTAAAAACATTGCCAATCATGCTATAATGTACATCCATAAAACATACAACAGACACACAAGGGGACACCATGCACGCCACCGAACGCATTAGCCTAAGAACCACGCCCCAAGCCAAAGCCGTGATTGAAAGAGCCAGTCAGCTTATGGGCGTGAGCATGAGCCATTTTATCCTAACGACCATGTACGAAAAATCGCTACATCTCATCCAAGACAGCCACGATGTGTTTGAGATGAGCCAAACATGGGAATTGTCCGAAAAGGACAGCGAACTTATCAAAGATTTATTAGATAATCCACCCAAAGCCAATGACGAATTAAAAGAATTATTGGCACTTAGCCGTGATGTGGTAGATTTGACATGAATGTTCAAAGGCTTGACAAACATCATGACAGGCAAAGTTTTGATTGCGGACAAGATGATATTAACACCTATCTAAAAACACTCGCCAATCAACACACCAAGAAAAACATCGCCAAAATTCATGTCTTGACCGATGCTGATACACCCAATCAAATCATCGGATTTTATAGCTTATCCAATACCGAACTTATCATGAAAATCAAGGGCTATCCCAACAAAATCCCTGCCATTTTGATTGGTAAATTGGGCGTGGATAAAGCCTTTCAAGGGCAAGGATTGTCAAAAGTGTTGTTATCGCACGCCCTAAATAAAGCCAAACAATTAAGCCTTGATACGGGCATTGCCTTTGTGATTATTGATGCCAAAAATGATGAGCTGGCTAGATATTATCAGCGTTTTGGCTTTTTGCCAACGGACATTCCTTATCGCTTAATTTTGCCCATTGATACGATTTTAAATTAAACAGGAAAACCCCATGACCCCCACCCTATCCCTATCCACCACCCTATTAAAAGAGCCGTCCATTACGCCCAATGATTTTGAGTGCCAAAACATTTTGGCAGAATTTTTGGGTAAATTGGGCTTTCTTTGTGAATTTTTGTATTTTGGCGACCCAAATGACAACGGCAAAAACGCCCAAATCAAAAACCTATACGCCAAGAAAAAAGGCTCCGACCCCACCGCCCTCCATCTATGCTTTGCAGGGCATACCGATGTCGTGCCTGTGGGCGATGAGAGCCTATGGACGTATCCGCCTTTTTCGGCGACTGTGGCTGACGGCTATCTGTGGGGGCGTGGGGCAAGCGACATGAAGACCGCCATTGCCTGCTTTTGTGTGGCGTGTGATGAGTTCATAAAGAACCACCCCAACCACAAAGGCGACATTTCGCTACTTATCACCGCAGATGAAGAAGGCGTGGCGATTAACGGCACGCACAAGGTGGTATTGGAGCTTGCCAAACGGGGCGAGCGTATGGATTTTTGTCTGGTGGGTGAGCCGTCCAGCACAAGCGTGCTTGGCGATGTCATCAAAAATGGCAGGCGTGGCTCACTAAATGCCAAGCTCACCGTAACAGGCAAACAAGGGCACATCGCCTACCCACATCTGGCGGTCAATCCCATGCACGAGCTTGCCCCCGCCCTTGCCGAGCTTGTGGCGTGTGAGTGGGATACGGGCAACGACTATTTTCCTGCCACCAGTATGCAAATCTCCAACATAAATGGCGGTACAGGGGCGACCAACGTGATACCCAATAGCGTGGACGTGCTGTTTAATTTTCGCTTTTGCACCGAAAACACCGCCGAGAGCTTACAGGTAAAAACTCACGCCATTTTGGATAAGCATTTTGCCAATTCAAAGGCGACTTATGACATTGAATGGAGCTTATCAGGCGAGCCATTTTTGACCCCAAAAGGCGAGTTTGTGGATGCGGTGGTATCCGCCATCAAGGACGTTACAGGCACGGACGGTAAGCTATCCACATCGGGCGGAACATCGGACGGGCGGTTTATCGCTCCGATTATGAATGCCCAAGTGGTTGAGCTTGGCGTACTAAACGACACCATTCATCAGATAGATGAAAAAGTGGCGGTCGATGATTTGGAGAGATTAACGCTGATTTATGGCAAGATTTTGGAAAGGTTGATTGTGTGATGAATTTATAAATCGGCATAACAAAAAGGGCGAGTGATTCGCCCTTTTTCCCGATTTAAAAACCTACATCACTTAAACGACCAATGGCGAGCTTGCCAGTTGCCAAGAGCATCTTTGGTTGAGTAGCCTTTGACATGCGGTTTCACCACACGCACATTCACTTGATGATATACCCACACATTTGGTACGTCTTTGTCCAAAATCGCTTCAAGCTCATGATACACCTTGGCACGCTCCTCGGGGCTTTTGGCGGTGTAGGCGGTTTTTAGCAGGTTGTCATATTCGGCACTAGAATACGCCCCATAGTTGCCCGAGCCTTTGGTTTTCATGACGTTTAGGAACGTGGCAGGGTCGTTGTAGTCGCCACACCATGCCGCACGAGCCATCTGGTGTTCGTGGTTACGGCGAGTGGCAAGGTAGGATTTCCATTCTTGATTGTGCAGTTCAATTTTGATGGTATCGCCAAGGGCTTCGTGCCATAAGGACTGAGCTGCCACCGCCACTTTTTTGTGGTTTTCGCTGGTGTTGTAGAGTAGCTCAAATCTCAAAGGATTTTGCTCATTGTAGCCTGCATCCGCCAGCAGTTGTTTGGCTTTGGCAATGCGAGCGGTTTTGTCAAGTTTTTGCCAATCTGGGGTGTAGTTGGGGTTGTTGGCGGTAACTTTGGGGGTCATCTGATAGGCAGGGGTCTCGCCACGAGCCGCCACTTTTTCGGCAATCAGCTCTCTATCCAAAGTCAGGGTCATCGCACGGCGAACACGCACATCATCAAAGGGTGGTTTGTTGACGTTCATTTCATAATAATACGAGCAAAACGATGGCGATGTTTTGACTTCATTTTTGTCGGCTTTGGCAAGAATATCGCTTGGAATGTCGGTATAAGTAACATCAATCTCGCCTGCTTGATAACGGGTGTAGTCTGTCTGCCCAGAATCAATCGGTAGTAGCACAAGGTTTGGAATGGCAACTTTGTCGGCATCATAATAATGGGGGTTTTTGGCAAGGACGATTTTTTCGCCCATGACACGCTCTTTGATGATGTATGGCCCATTTACCACGATGTTTTCAATTTTTGACCAGTCATCGCCCAATTTTTCTACCACATTTTTGGGAACAGGTCGCATGGCGGTATAGGTAAGCATATCAGGCAAAAATGCCACAGGCTCGGATAGGGTAATCTCAACGGTCTTATCATCAATGGCTTTCACGCCAAGCTCGGTGGGGGCTTTTTTGCCTTCGATGATGTCGCTTGCGTTCACAAACTTAGCGTCTGCCACATAGTTGGCAAAGTTGGCAGCCGTCTTTGGGTCAACCATACGCTGAAAACTAAACACAAAGTCATGGGCGGTAATCGGCTCGCCATTTGACCATTTGGCATCACGCAGTTTGAACGTCCACACCTTGTTGTCGGCACTCTCCCAACTTTCGGCAATGGCAGGTTCAAGATTGCCATCAGAATCTGTACTGACAAGCCCCACAAACTGCTGACGAGCAAGCCCAGACTCGGGCACGCCCCCTGTTTTGTGCGGGTCAAGCGAACCGACTTCGGCACCGTTGTTGATGATGAGCGTATCACGGTCGGATTTTGGGGTGGTCGTGTCCGCCTTGGTCTCGCTTGTCTTGTCGGCGGTATCGCCCGTTTGGGCTTGGTTTTGGGGCTGAGTACATGCCCCAAAAAATAACGGTAAGCACACAGGCAGGGCAAGGACTAGGGATTTTTTGGAAAATTTAAAGGATTGGCTTGTCATGTCAGCTCCATCGTGATTTGCGATATGTCTTGATACACCCTATTATCAGGGCTTTTTATGCAAAGTCTAAATTCCATTATGACATATATCTTTATCATTTTGGCATATAAAATGGCTTGGTTCATCATGTCTGCACCAGACACGAAAAGCCATGCACTCACACATCCACCATCTGATAGACATCATACGCTGGCACTTCATAAGGATGAGCTGATTTGTAGGCACGCACCACGTCCATGAGCCTATCATCGGGGACGATGGTCTCAACCCGCCATTCGGGGACGTATTCTATCTTATCAATCTGACCGATGGCAGGGTTTGCCCCTTTTAAGGGTTTAAACTGCCCCACGCCAAGCACTTGCCAAGAGCAATGGCTATATCCGTCAAATTGCCCTGCCCCTGCGTTAAATAGGGCGGTCTTGACGTTTTCTAGGTCGGATTCGGGGATGTAGGCGATGAATTTGTACATGGTTTGTCCTAAAATGGGTTGTATGGATGATATTTTTGGTATGATACTCTAAGTGTGCCCAAGAAACTTTAAAATTACTACAAACGCAATGATGTTTGGGCGTAGGGGCGTGCTGAGCACGCCTTGTGCGGAATATCATCAAAGGGTGTGCTCAGCACACCCCTACAAACCCATGGTAAATATCAAGTTGGCTGGATGTACTCTATCACAAAAGAGCGTATTAGGGCAAATCACTTTTGCCTTTTGCGGCAGTCAAGCCATCAAGCAAAATTGGGGCGTAGCTGATGCCTTATGACAGATGGAGAGCGAACTTATCCAAGCAAATGAGAATGAATAATAATTGATAATGGGGTGTGATTTTGTTATAGTATTATTTTTTTCACGTCAAATCAAACAGGGAAAACAATGACCAAATTAACCAAATTTTTTAGCGCACCATGGCTTAACCGAAATGAAGGTGTTCGCATGGCGGTTACGGGATTTTGGGTGTTCTTCTTTATATTGCTTCCAAAGATTATCCCTTCTCGGTTGCCGTCCAGCCTACATGATACAGCATTATATCGGTTTGGGGTTTGTGGCTTGGGGTTTGCTATCCATTCTTTGGCAAATGTTTATTTCTCAAAACGTGATTATTCTGATGAACAATTAAAATGGCTTAATAAAATAGGTTATGGACTGTGGTTGGTATTTATTTTATTGCCTTTTGGGATTTGGTGTTTTTTGAAATAACACGATGATAAGATGATTTGGATAATTTAACTGTGATAATCATGTATTAGGAAAACACCATGCCAACACCCGACCCCAAAAAAAGAAATTGCTATTGCAACTTATGGCAAACAGACCCTGATCATTTAAAAAAGCGAAATATTCCTTATGGATTTTGTGGTCTTTGCAACTGTGGAGAATATGGACATTTACGCCATGCACCCAATGGACCTTATACGGCTGAATTTTGCGATAAATGCTATCGTTTGGTGATGATTGTTAGTTTTGTTAAAATGTTCTGTTTTGTGCTATTTATCATCAGTTTAATTTTGACAAAATGGATAATCGCAGGTATTTTATTCATCATTGTGGTTGCGTTACATTTATGGGAAATGCTGCGTTAAATCACCATTGCCAAATATGGATAATAGCAAAATCGTTTAAAAAGATAACCTTGTAGAATTTTGGCAAAAAATAACTGATATGCTATACTATAAGGAATTTTTAAGAAATGGCGGAAAATATAATGGAAAATGGTTTTGTAGGCGGTACCTTAGTAAAAACAGGCGATGGCTACTGGAAACCCATTAAGGACATTCAAGTGGGCGATATGGTCATGTCAATGCCAGAAAACGGCATTGGTGAGCCAGTTCCCAAACGAGTCATCAATACTTTCCAATACGAAAATAAAGAAATATGGTATGTGGGCACGACTCGACTAGATAACTCGGGGTTCATTACTGAAAATTTTGCTGTTACACCCAATCACCCCTTTATGGTGTATGGCTATGTCAATAACACAACCAAGTTCTTTGATTACCTTGAACGAGATGACGGTGTCACCTATTATGATGAACCAAGATGGACACGAGTAGACCAATTGCGTATGGGAGATATTTTAATCAACTCATCAGGCAACTATTATGTCGTGGCTTGTGTTAAACCTTTCTATAAGTCTAAATTGGATGAATATGCTTGGTTACAACGCGGGCAAATTATGGGTGGATGGCAAGGCTCATTAGAGGGGGCATTGGCTCAACCAGATAGTTTTGATGGTTTTGGACAAATATTTATTAAATCTCTTTCCAAACTAAAAATAAACCCTTATAAGTATTGGGGTTGAGGTTTTTAAAAATCCACAAAAATCGGGGTTTGGAAAGAAGTCTATTAGCGATAACCATACTCGAACAAACGAGATAGAGCCATTGCCCGAAAATGAAGTGATGGCAACGCCCTATTATAACCGTGATGGTTTTACAGGAACAATGGTCAAAGGAATTGCTTATCCTGCTTATACCACGACCGTTTATAATATTGAAGTTGAAGATTATCATACTTATTTTGCGGGAAGAACTGGAATTTTAGTGCACAATACCAATTGTGGCAAAACAAAGATGGATTGATTTTAGCCCTTAATGTTGGTAAAAATATGTTTATCAATGATTGATTTCATCTGATACGATTTTTGCAAAAATCCCAACTTTATTTGCAATTTTTTGTTATAATATATCCCAACTTGACGGAGTGCGGTTGTGCTTTTTAAAAATACAAATCGCTGAGAGCCATTGGCAATCCGTTGAACCTGATACAGTTCATACTGTCGTAGGAAATCAAGTTTTCAAAGTCTATTTGTGGTTAAGTAAAGTGCGTATTACGCACCAAATTAAAACTCAAACTTTAATCGGTGCGTACCGATATTTAACCTTACCCACACCCCATTTATCATAAGATTTTTGATGGCTTGATTTGTTTTTTAGCCATAGAATCTGTATCCATATCATCTTTATCATAAAAAATGAGATAAATCGCAGATTTTTCAAGGAAAAAATGCAGGCTGATAGTTATTCTATCAGACAAGTTTTTGACGATGAAAAACAAGATTTAGCCATTTTTTATATAAAAGCTCAATCGTGTTATTTCCTTAAAAATCAATCTATTGGCGTGATGGTGTGGATACAGATTCTCAATAAGGATTTTATGATGAGCCAAACAAATCAATCGCAAGAAATTATCAACCAACACGAACAAGATGCCAAGGATTTAACTCGTATCTTACCCGCTTCCAAAAAGGTCTATGTACAAGGCTCACGAGCGGACATTCGTGTGCCATTTCGTGAAATTACGCTTACCGACACGCCAACAGGTTTGGCAAAAGACGGTTTTGAGAAGAACGAGCCGATTTTGGTGTATGACACATCAGGCGTGTATACCGACCCAAGCGTTCACATTGACCTAAATCAAGGCTTACCCAAACTGCGTGAGGCGTGGATTGCCGAGCGTGATGATACGGACGTTTTGGACGGTTTGACATCGGATTTTGGCAAGGCACGGCTTAACGACATTCGCACGGCGGACATTCGTTTTGCTCACATTGCCAAACCCAGACGAGCCAAACGTGGCAAAAACGTAACCCAAATGCACTACGCCAGACAGGGCATTATCACCCCTGAAATGGAGTACATCGCCATTCGTGAAAATGGCAAACAGCGTGAGGGCGTGGATTTACGCCAACATCAAGGCGAAAATTTTGGGGCGAGCGTGCGTGAGATTACCCCTGAATTTGTGCGTCAAGAAGTGGCAGAAGGGCGAGCGATTATTCCGTGTAACATCAATCACCCAGAGAGCGAGCCGATGATTATTGGGCGAAATTTTTTGGTAAAAATTAACGCCAATATTGGCAACTCCGCCTTAGGTTCGTCCATTGATGAAGAAGTCGCCAAAATGACGTGGGCGACACGCTGGGGAGCAGATACGATTATGGATTTGTCCACAGGCAAAAATATCCACGAAACACGAGAATGGATTATTCGTAATAGCCCTGTGCCGATTGGGACGGTGCCGATTTATCAGGCATTGGAAAAGGTAAGTGGCGTGGCGGAGGATTTGACGTGGGAGATTTTTAAGGATACGCTCATTGAGCAGGCAGAGCAGGGCGTGGATTATTTTACCATTCATGCAGGGGTGTTGCTGCGTTATGTGCCACTCACCGCCAATCGCTTGACAGGCATTGTCTCTCGGGGTGGGTCAATCATGGCACAATGGTGTTTGGCTCATCACAAGGAGAATTTTATTTATGAGCATTTTGATGAGATTTGTGAGATTGCCAAAGCCTATGACGTGGCGTTTAGTTTGGGCGATGGACTTCGCCCAGGGTGTATTCAAGATGCCAATGATGAAGCTCAATTTAGTGAACTAAAAACGCTTGGCGAGCTGACCAAACGTGCGTGGGAGCATGACGTGCAAGTGATGATAGAAGGGCCTGGACACGTTCCCATGCATATGATTAAAGAAAATATGGATATGCAACTCACGCATTGCCACGAAGCCCCATTTTATACGCTAGGGCCTTTGACGACCGACATCGCCCCTGGCTATGACCATATCACCAGTGCGATAGGGGCGGCGATGATTGGGTGGTATGGTACGGCAATGCTGTGTTATGTTACGCCAAAGGAGCATTTGGGCTTGCCTAATAAAAAGGACGTAAAAGACGGTATCATCACTTACAAAATTGCCGCCCACGCCGCCGACCTTGCCAAGGGACATCCGCTCGCCCAAGTGCGTGATAATGCCTTGTCTAAGGCACGGTTTGAGTTTCGCTGGGAAGACCAGTTTAACCTTGCCCTAGACCCTGACACGGCAAGGGCAATGCACGATGAGACCATGCCAAAAGAAGCCCATAAATCGGCACATTTTTGCTCGATGTGTGGCCCGAAGTTTTGTTCCATGAAAATCACGCAAAACGTGCGAGAATACGCTCGTGGCATGGACGAGATGAAGGATAAATATAAAGAAGGGGGCAGTCAGCTTTATCGGGTGGTGTAGTGATAGATTGCAAAGAAAAGGGCTTGGGTCAATCATCACCCCTAGCTCTCACCTTACTTATCGTGCTGTGTCCGTCATCGCTTATCATCAGATAGACTTCACAGTTTTTTGGGCGGACGGCAAGTTCAAATTCTCTAAATTTTATCATATTAAACAGGCGTGGACACTCGCCCCCATGATAACCAAGCACAAGTTGCCACATGAGCATACCCAGCCACATACCATGCGTAAAGACGACATAAGTGCCGTCTGGCAAGGCATCAAACGCATCACGCACCGCCTTGACACGCTCTGCAAGGTTCACAAAATTATCCGTTGTGGGGCTGTCGGTGTGGGTTTTGTCGTTATTCGCCCAGTAGTCGTCCGCCATTTTGACGATTTGGGATAAGGTTAAGTCCTTGATATGCTCATAATCTAGGTAATTAAACTCCCGCAAATCATCAATCTGCACAGGAGTCATGCCCGTCCTATCCAAATAAGGCTGTGCCGTCTGGTGCGTGCGAATGTAGGACGACACAAAAACCCTATCAGGCGTGGGGACGTGCGTGATGAGCCAGTCCGCCACGTCTGTCGCTTGGGTCTGTCCGAGCTTGGTAATGGCAATCTCGTGGTTGGGGCGAATGGCGTGTCCTGCGTTGGATTCGGATTGGGCGTGGCGGATTAGGTAGAATTTTTTCATGGGTTATTTATCAGCGTTTTTAAAAACTTCGGAATGCGTGTCCAAATAATGTAGCTCCAACACATTATCATCGTCTGATATTTTATAAAGTAGCACCAAATCATTTTTGACGTGGCAATCACGATATGCTTTTAGATTGCCTGTTAGGGCGTGGTCTTTATATTTGGGCGGTAGGGGCGTGCGATGAATGAGGCAATTTATCACTTCTGCCCATTCGCCACTGATAAGGTGTAGATAATGCTTTTTGGCACACCGTTTAAATGATGAGAAAATCTCAATCTCTCGTGGCGTTTGATGATTATCGCTCATTTGCCAAGTCCGTCATCATCTCATCAAAATCGGCATAACGCACCGATTTGCCCGCCTGCTTTTCTTGCTCGTTGGCATTTAGGGCAACCAGTACCTGCTCGCAAAGTTCATCATTTGCTTGCCAATCAAAAGATAAAGGTACGGTTTTGGTTTTGATGACTTGATTGGCAAAGAGTTTAAAGGCTTGGGGAACGGTCAAGCCATAGCCTGATAGCACATCGGCAAATTCTTGTCTTACCTTGGGGTCAAAGCTCATGTTAAAATTACCACTCATGACAGCTCCTTTTTCGTGGGTTTTTCTGTATTTTATCGTGATTATTTAAAAAATGCAATGAATGGGCGTGGGTTTGGGCGGTGTGTGGTGTGTCTTCTAGTTGGGCGTAAGGTGCGTACCACGCACCTTTTATACAATAAAATAATAAATTTGATAATTTCACAAGGATGAGTTGTAATTTACTACCTACCAATTTATACAAAAACCTTATCTATTAAAAATACCTAAAAACATATTGGTGCGTGTTACGCACTCTACCATTACTAGCAGAATCTGCACTCACTATTGCGACTGAACCTCTTTCAAGTAGTTTAACAACCATGACTATTCTCCTACTGAGTTAATTTTAATAAGATAAGGTATTTTCTTATCTCGTACTTTTTTACCAAAATCTTCGTAATATTCTGTGCTGTATGTTAAACATACCAAATCGCCTTGTTTGGCGTTTTTTAACATTTTTTTATTTTCTTGATAGAGATCAGATTTTGATTTTGCAAGATTTGCATTTCTGACAAAATGCAACTCCTTACCATGATTATTTTTAATTGAAAAATAATAGACCCTTTTCCAAACCAACAACACATCATGTTATAATACCCATTTAACCTTAAAAAACCAA
>ERZ1023310.73-NODE-73-length-30729-cov-5.955761_pt1 | contig 30729 bp, 31 predicted proteins | sample MGYA00380476_ERZ1023310 | MGnify/ENA primary metagenome ERZ1023310 (study PRJEB33173, sample SAMEA4830346) | metagenome | study: EMG produced TPA metagenomics assembly of the PRJEB25223 data set... | reverse complement strand
AGGTTAAATGGGTATTATAACATGATGTGTTGTTGGTTTGGAAAGGGGTCTATTATTGGTTAAAAAGGTAAATAACGATTTTGCTATTGAGTTTCCTTCACTATCTTTTTTGTCTGTACTGGTTGCTTGTGTTTGAATGGCGATTTCATATTTTAAACTATCCAAACTATCTATACCAAACAAGGAAATATAAGCATATTTTTGACAGTCCAGTTCGCTACGTTTTTCTTTATAAAAATTTTTCCAAAAATGTGTTTTGCCAATACCCCATTCGCCAGTCAAGCCAATAACATAGCCTTGGTTTTTATCGCTATTTAGGACTTTTAATAATCTTTCGTCAATGCTTTGTGTGTTTGCCATAACTTTTCCAATAAAAATAGGTGTGATAAAATCATACCACACCTATTTACCAAAAACCAAATTATTTCAAATAATCTTTCAACGCCTTCGCCTGTTTATCGGCATTCCCGATATAAGTGGCAGGGGTTAGCTTAGCTAGGCGTGTACGCTCATCGGACGGCACGGCAGACAGCTCATCGCCATTCACAAAACCTATCATCATCTCACGGGTCATCGCTTGCCCACGAGTCAGAGCCTTTAATTTTTCGTAAGGTTTTTCAACGTTGTAGCGTCTCATCACGGTTTGGATAGGTTCGGCAAGCACTTCTTGGGCGTTGTCCAAATCTTCGGCTAGGCGGTCAGTATTGATTTCTAATTTGCCAATGCCTTTTAGGCACGCTTCAAAAGCAATCAAACTTTGGGCAAAACCCACGCCCATATTACGAAGCACCGTTGAGTCGGTCAAATCACGTTGCCAACGCGAAATGGGTAATTTTTCGCCAAGATGAGCCAATACCGCATTTGCTAAGCCAAGGTTACCTTCTGAATTTTCAAAATCAATGGGGTTTACCTTGTGGGGCATGGTGGAGCTACCCACTTCGCCGTCTTTTAGTTTTTGCTTAAAGTAGCCAAGCGAGATATAGCCCCACACATCACGGTTAAAATCAATCAAAATCGTGTTAAAACGGCGTAACGCATCAAACAATTCTGCCATATAATCATGCGGTTCAATCTGCGTGGTATAAGGGTTAAAGGTCAAATCTAGACTCTCAACAAAACTTTGCGAGTGTTTTGCCCAGTCAATGTTTGGATAAGCAGACAAATGGGCGTTGTAGTTGCCAACCGCTCCGTTGATTTTGCCAAGCAGTTCCACATTGTTGAACTGCTTTAATTGGCGGTGCAAGCGGTAAGCGACATTCGCCATTTCTTTGCCAAGCGTGGTGGGGCTTGCGGTCTGTCCGTGCGTGCGAGAGAGCATGGGGGTGGTGGCATAATTGTCAGCCAGTTTGGCAATCTCATCAATAATCGCTTGCATGGACTGGGCAAGCACATCACGACCCGATTTTAGCATCAGGGCGTGCGATAGGTTGTTGATGTCCTCAGACGTACAGGCAAAATGGATAAACTCACCTGCATTTGCCAATTCATCAATATCAGCAATCTGTTCTTTTAAGAAATATTCCACCGCTTTGACATCGTGGTTGGTGGTGCGTTCTATCTCTTTGATTCGTAAGGCATTTTGTTCGCTAAAATTGGCAACAATGGCATTTAGCTTGTCATTGGTGGATTGGCTAAATGGCGTAATTTCGCTAATCTCGGGGTGATTTGCCAAGGCTTGCAACCAACGAATCTCAACGGTTACACGGGCGTGAATGAGTCCAAACTCGGACAAATAAGGACGCAAGGCATCGCATTTGGATGCATAACGACCATCAAGGGGCGATAGGGCAGTCAAGGCAGAAAAAGACAGCTCGGACATGGGATTTTCCTTTAACGATGAACGGGTTTATGGGTTTAACGAATGTTTAGACTTGACAACAAAAGCCCACAAATCACTTGTGGGCTAATGCGGGATTACTTAATCTCAACGGTCACGCCTTCTTGGACGTTGGCATACAGCTCTAACACGTCCCAGTTGGACAGACCGATAGAGCCAATCGGGGCAGGCTGTCCGATAATCTCAGGGTTGCTCACGCCATGAATGCCATAACCTGCCTTGTCTAGGCTCATCCATACCACACCAACAGGGCTGTTGGCACCAGGGGGTAGGATAAAGGTTTGTTTGTTGTCGCCTTTGGTGACGGTGGCACGATAGTGGGGCATTTTGACCTTGCTGTTTAGGCTGCAAACGCCTTTTTCGGCAGGTTTTTTGCTGTTACCGATGGTGGCAGGATAGCTTGCCATGAGTGTGTCGCCTTGGTAGGCGGTGACGGTGTTGGTTGCGGTGTTGGCGATGATTTTGTCAAAACCGCCTTCAAAGGCATCTTTGGTGTTGACCACGGTAATGCTCTCGCCTGCTACGAATTTTTTATTGGGATTGATTTTGGTGAGATAGTCGATACGCATGTGAAAGCGTTCGGCAAGTTTCTCTTGAATGCTCTCATAGCCTAGGTCGCTAAGTTTTGAGCGGGCTTCGACACTGCTTGGTAATTTGCCAAACTTGGTGATGTCATCTTTGGTGATGGTGTAGCTGACCAGTACGTCATCCGCCCCCACGCTGAGAGCATCCCATGTTTCTTGGTTCATCTTGCCAGTGGCGGGTAGGTTTTTCATGCGTTGGAAGTTGGCAAGGGCGTTTTTGCTGTTGTTGCCCCAACCGCCATCAATCGCCCCGACAGACGCATGGTGTTGGTCTAGCAGTGCCTGAATCTTGACCGTCATGGCACTATTGACTTTCATGTTGGGCGACCATGTGGACTTGTTCACGGTCTTGGCGTATTCGGACAAATCCACTTTGGTGTAGCGTTTGCCTGATTTTTCAAGGCTTTTGATGGTGGCGGTGTCGCTACTGGTTTTTTTGGTGTCAATTTGGCTGGCGGTGTCGCTGTCATCGGCGGTCAGCAACGTGGGGTCAAAGGTGTTTTTTGTCCCCGATTGACTGACTTGAACATCAAACTGGGCAAAGGCGGTCGTGCCACAGATGGCAAGCATGGACAGTGCTAATGTGGTGAGTTTTTTAGAACAGGACTTTTTAAAATAAAACATGGCAAATCTCATTTTATAAACAAAAAACACCGCTTATTATGTGTGAAAATGACACAAATGACAAGGGTGGACAAGTAGGATTGTTGTAAATTTTGTGTCGCCAATCCGCCTAAAACACCATTTCTAGGCGGTTAAACACCCCCAAATGATGATCACGGTCTTGGTTTTTGTCATTATAATAACTGATGTCCGTCTGCACAAACAGCCATTTTCGCCATACAGGTTGGCGATAGCTGACATAAGGACCATAAATGTCGAGTTCAAACTTCTTGTCCACGACATCACCCCCTGTATAAATGCCATAGCTAAACGCCCGTGTGCCGTGCTTGCCGTCTAGGTAGTGCTGTTGGTACAGGCTGTTGCTCCATGCGGTCTCTTCGGTGTCTTTGTGGGTGTAGGATAGGTGCGTGCGATTGACGAGCGTGCGGTGCTTGGACTGGGGTTGGCTAAATTCAAGCGTGGATAGGGCATAATGCTCGCTCTTGGTGCCGTAGCGATACATCTGTTCAAAGCGGGCGTTAATGCGGTGGTCAAGCTCCCATTTTTTCTCGGCTCGCAGTTTTAGATATAAATCACTAGACCGCAGGCCGATGTCAGCATCCGTCTCTATGCCGATGTCGTCTTGGAACTTTGACCAACGCAGAGCGAGCGATGTGTTGTCTTCACGACTTTGACGGCGGTCAAAGGTGTTGTCGCCATAAGTCACGGCACGTCCATCATTATAGATACCGCCCCCTTGTTCTAAGTCCAAATCATCATCACCAATCATCACGCTTAGGCGATTTTCAAGTGTTGGTAGTTTGATGCGTCCACGAATACGGGGTTTGACGGTCGTGCCATCATATTCATTATAATGCGTGTCAAGCATTACACGGATGGACGCACGAGCGGGTTCGTCAGGGTTGGTCTCACCAAACCAGCTGTCCATGTGTCGTGCGGTGCGATTGAGCCAGCCTTTGGTGTCGTCTCGGGTGTCATCAAGCCATGTGTTGTTCTCAGGTTCTAGGTTGGGGCTGTCCGTGTCTGATGTCGTGGTGTCATTGGCATGGGCAAAGGCAGGTAGAGCAAGACAGGTCAGCAAGCACAAAGTGGGGCGAGAGATGATGGGTAACATAAAAACACCAAGCTGTCAAAATTTATCCAAATCATATCATATTATTACTAGGGCGTGTTAAACATTGATAACATTTATTAAAATTTTATAAAAACTTTATAATTTTAAATCTATTTTTATGTGAAAAAATGGCTATCCGACTACTTAATTTAAAAAGTTAAGTAAAATTCTTAAAAATTCATCCAGTTAAGTGGTCGGATTGTTTTTCATAATAAAAACTTGCTTGATAGAAAACTCACAACCTTTGTTTTTTCTTGAAAAACGTGCGTTCCCCCTGCTTTTTTAAACAGATATTTTTATTGCAAATACCAACGGCAGGCACGCCCTAAAATTTAACCGAGTTTCTTTTTCTTAATCAGCACCAACACCGCTCCATTACCGCCATCACCCGCAGGGGCAGAGACGAATGCTAAGACATCAGGGATTTGGCGTAACCAGCCATTGACGCAGGTTTTGATGATGGCGTCTGTACCTTTGCCGTGGACAATTTTAACCGCGGTTTCGCCATGTTTGACCGCATTGGCGATGATGGTCTGGACGGCATCTCGGGCTTCATCAATGCTTGATCCGTGCAAATCCACCGCATCATACCAACGCAGTTTGCCTTGTCTTAGCTGTTCAAAGACTTTGTTTTGCAGGGTGGGGTGTTTGTAGCTTAAAAAGGCTTCGCCTGCCACGGGGTTTAGCAGGGCTTGCATGTCGGACAAACTGGCTTGGGTCAGCTCATCAGTCCCTTCGGCATTGGCACGGCGAAATAGGGCGGTCGGGTCTTTGGGGTTGGTTTTTTGGCTGTGATTGACTGACTTTTCATGTTTTAGGGGGCGGACACCGCTCATCGCTTGCATGAACAGGACTTTGTCATCATCGATGAGTTCACTGCCAAAGCGTTTGACGTGCTGGGCGACTTCTTTTTTGCCCATGACATTGGCACTGGTGGGTTTGCCGTTGCTGTCGGTCTCGGGCTTGGTGGATGATTTACCGCCCATCTCTTTGAGCTGGGTTTGGGCGTCTTTGGAAAGTAAGTCTTTAAATGTAGTCATGATGATACCTGTCGTTGGCAGATGGGTGGTTAAGCCACGGGTTTGATTTTTTGCTTGATAAAGCTGATGACAATCGGCAACACACTAAACCCAATAATCCCAAAAATCACATAAGTAAAATTATCCTTGATGACGGGCTGATTGCCAAAAAAATAGCCAAGTAGTACAAAGGACGCAATCCACAAAAATCCACCAATGACATTATAGCTGATAAACCGCTTATAATTCATGCTCCCTGCCCCTGCCACAAACGGAGCAAAAGTGCGAGCAAAGGGCAAAAAGCGGGCAAAAATAATGGTTTTACCGCCGTGCTTTTCAAAAAAGGCTTGGGTTTTGAACAGATATTCTTTGTTGATAAAGCGGTAATTTTTTTCAAATACCTTTGGACCGATGTATTTACCGATATGATAGTTGAGCGTATCACCAAGCACCGCCGCCACAAACAGCAGGGCGATAAGCAGGGCAGGATTTAGCTCGCCTGTAAATGCCGCCAACGCCCCAACCGCAAACAGCAAGCTGTCCCCTGGTAAAAACGGCATGGCCACCAAGCCTGTCTCTACAAAGATAATCAAAAACAAAATGCCATAAATCCACAAGCCATAATCCGCCAAAAATACGGCCAAATGCTCATCAATATGTAAAATAAAATCAAAAAGTTGCAGAATAATGTCCATGGCGGTCAAGTTGTGATAAATGGGTGCAAATTATAACAAACTTTGGTGGGCAGTTGGCAGGTTTTGTGTGAATTTTGTGTGAAATTACTTCTTTGTCCCCAAAATCCCACTTGCCACAATCACGCCAATGCCGATAAGACTTAATACGTCCAACCGCTCGCCAAACAGCACCGCCCCAAAGACAATGGCAAATACCACACCAAGATAAGACAAGGTTGCCACGACAAATTTTTGTCCGACTTGATAAGCATAAGTCATCAAAAGTTGCCCCAAAAGAGCAGTAACGCCAATGCCAACAATATAAGGCAGGCTTGCTAGGCTTACAGGCGTAAAGCCAAAATACCATGCCAAAACGCCCGATGTCAGCGTAGATAATAACGAAAAATAAAACACAATCCGCCACGCAGGTTCGCCAAGCAAAGACAGCTCACGCACTTGCAAATACGCATAACCGCTAATCGCCCCACTGCCTAGCCCCACCAACATGGCAAAGGTGTCGCCTCCGCCACTCGGTCGCAGTAGGATTAACACGCCAACAAAGCCCAAGGTAAGCGATAGCCAATTTATGAGCGTGGGTTTTTGTTTTAAAATAATAATGGATAACAGACCCAAAAATAGGGCGGACGTATTTTGTAGGCTACTTGCGGTGGCAAGGGGCAAATGCAAAATGATATAAAAATTCATAAGCAGGGCAACCGAGCCAGCGAGCGACCGCCAAAAATGCTCTTTGGGATAAGCCGTGCGAAAATCTCGCCCTTTAACCCATGAAAACCCACCAAGCACAATCAGTGAAAACAGCACTCGCCAAAAGGTCAGCTCATAGGTGTGCATGGCAAACTTTTGCCCTGCAAATTTGATACAAGTCAGCATAATGGCAAATGACAGGCACGCCAGTACCATATAAAAAGAGCCAAAAAATGAGCCTTGATTGGGGTTGGTGGGGGTGGGGTTTGACATGATGGCTGTGTTTAAAATGATTGGGGTGTACCCTTCTTTTTTGTCGCCATCAGTCTGTGTCAGTCATGACCGCATAAGTATCCATGCCGATATCGCCATGTAAATTTGGCAAATCAAGCAATACCAACGCCCCAAGCACGTCATGCCCTGCTTGCTCGCACAGAAGTTTGCTCGCCTTTAACGTGCCGCCAGTGGCAAGCACATCATCAACCAGTAGCACCTTGGATTTGGGAGCGTCTGCTTTGATTTCTAGGGTGTCGGTGCCGTATTCTAGGTCGTAGCTTTGGCGATGGACTGGGGGCGGTAGTTTGCCAGCTTTACGAATGAGTAAGAGTGGTTTGCCGGTACGTCCTGACAGTAAGCTACCGATGACAAAGCCCCGTGCTTCGGTGGTGGCAAAACATTCTACTTCATCAATCATGCCGACAGGTAGAGCGTTTAAGAGTTCGTTGATAAGCTCGTCAATGTGCCATAATAGGGGCGTGATGTCATAAAAATCAATGTCCGCTTTGGGGAAATTGGGAACGGTGCGAATGATTTGCCAAAAAGGGTGTGAGTGCTTCATAAGTTTTCTTTAAAAATTATCTTAAAATTTGCCATAAAAAAGCACGAATAAAAATCCGTGCCCTATAATTATAACAAATAATCGTGTAATTAACAATCTTGCCTACAACACTTACATGGTATAAGTGGGTCTAGTCGCCTCAACCTCACCGGCAAGCAGTCGCTCGATTTCGTTTTTGAGTTTTAGGCTGTTGGGGTCGGTGCCAAACTGCATGCCAAAACCAGCAGGCTTACTGGGTGTGCCTTTTTCATTAATCCACACGATTTTGCCGTTGAGTGGGTAACGCTCGGTAGAGCCGGGTAGGGTAAATGCCACAAACACGTCTTCGCCAAGGTTGTGCTTTCTGGCACTCGGCACAAAAATACCGCCATGAGTGACAAAAGAGAGATAACTGCTGTATAGGGTTTGGGTGTCGGCGATATTACAAGTTAAGATACCGCCACGAACAGGCATTGCCATAGCTTTTCCTAAAAATCAAAAAATAAAACCAATTTTATCATCAACACCATGATTTGGCAAAACTGACCGCCAAAAGGTAGGTTTTTGGCTGTCAAATGCGATGATATTAGGGGGTTTGGTTGATGTTGCCCGCTTCGGCTTCGTCAGCGGGCAGACCCAAGCCGATGTGACGGGCGTTACGTGTGTCGGCTGTTGGTGGAGCGGTTACTTCGGTTGTGGTCTCAGGCAGAGCAAGAGCTTGGGCGGAAGTGATGATTTGTGTGCGTGTCGCACCATCATACTGACCGCCTTGATAGGTGGGGGTATCTTTGGCACGCCCAAATCTACCAAAACTCACCGATGATAAGGCTTTTTTGGTAAAAGATTGGCTTTTGCCGATATTGACCTGTCCATTTGCCCCAAGGTATTGGGGGTAGTTGATTTGGAGTAGGGTCTTGTATTGGTTGGCGGTGTCAGTCAGTCCCAACTGCTCATTGCTGTGTGCTAAGATGGCGATGGCTTCTGGCACGCCTGTTGATTGGGGGAAGTACTGAAACACCCATTTGGCACGGTTGGCGGCGGCAACATGGGCATCACGCTTGACATACCAACGAGCGGCGACCAGTTCATGCTCGGCAAAGTCATTATAAATCGCTCTCATACGCTGGGCGGCGTCAGGAGCGTAGGCACTGTTTGGGAAGTGCTTGATGAGATTGGAGAAATCTTGAAATGCCAAACGTAGGTAGGATACATCACGTTGGGATTGGTCAAGATTAAATAAGCGAGATGACTTAGGAGCACCGCCCATGTTGGTTACGCCTTGGACATATAAGGCATAATCAACATGGCGACTGGTCGGATAGGAGCGGATAAATTCGGCAGTGCTTTTGGTTACCGCTTCAAAGTCGTTGGCACGATATTGGGCATAAATCAAATCCAGCAATGCCTGCTCGGCATACTGTCCTGTCGGATAAAACGTGCGTAAGCTATTTAACGCACTCATCGCTTCGTTATAGCGGTTTCTGTCTAGGGCGTTTTGGGCAGTTTGATAATAACCAATCTCGGACTGTTCGGCACTTTGTACAACTTCACTGTCTTTTTTGCCAATGCCTTTTAGGGTGGAGCAACCAGAAAGTAGCACGGCAGACGTCATGATGGCGGTTAGGGTAAGTTTGGCGGTTTTGTTCATTTTTTGTCCAAATTACAATAAAAATTTGAAATAGTTTACCACAAAATTTTAAGAATGAACAACACCAAAATAAAATCAGCCATTTTTAACAAAAAATGCTAAAATGGCTTATTTTTTCAAAGTAATTTTAAAAAGTAATTTAAATATCGCCATGACAGAACATTCTTTACATGCTTTTAATCAGACCGCCAATAATGATGATTTGCCTGATTTGTCCAATTTATCCAGTTTAAATGATAATGATGATGAATTTGCCGAAACAGGTTCGCCAAGCCCACTTATGCAAAGCCACACGGTTGGCGAATCTGACATCGGCACACGCCTAGACAAAATCGCCACAGACGTGTTTGACGGTTTTTCCCGAGTGCAGATACAGGGCTTTATTGATGATGAGAGCTTGCTTGTCAATGATGTGCCCCAAAAAAGCAAATACCGTGTCAAATTGGGCGATATTCTGACTTTGTCCGCCATGCTTGACAATCACAGCGAAGATTTGCCCGAAAATATCCCCCTTGACGTGGTCTATGCCGATGATGACGTGATTGTGATCAATAAGCTTGTCGGTCTGGTCGTCCACCCTGGGGCGGGCAATCGCACAGGCACGCTCGTCAATGCCCTGCTATATCATTATCCTGATAACGCCCACCTGCCACGAGCGGGACTGGTTCACCGCATTGATAAGGACACATCGGGGCTACTTATTGTCGCTCGCACCAAAACCGCCCAGCTTGATTTGACCGAACAACTAAAAGACAAATCGGTCTATCGGGAATACCAATGTATCGCCACAGGCGTGCCAAGCGACATCTTACGCCATGCCACGATAGACGCACCGATAGGGCGACACCGCATTCATCGCACCAAGATGACGGTAACGGACGGCGGTAAACCTGCCACCACGCACATCATCTCTGCCACGCCACTAGGTACGCATTATAGCTTGCTCCATGTTCGCTTGGAGACGGGACGTACCCACCAAATCCGTGTACACCTGTCCCATGTCGGTCATGCCTTGCTTGGCGATAAGGTTTATGGCGGACTGCCAAAATCAGGTCTTGCTCCTGCCACTCGCCAAGCGGTGATAGATTTTCCCCGTCAAGCCCTGCACGCCCATAAGCTCGGCTTTATCCACCCAACCACAGGCAAGGCGTTGGTATTTAGCCGTGATATGCCGTCTGATATGATTAAGATGGTTGGGGTTTTGCAAGAATAGTTTTATAAAACAAAACGTCATTTTCAACGTTATATAATTGGTTGATTTATCAAGGGTAAATGGCAATTTGCCCCTACCAATTTATCCAAAATCAAATTTAAAAATTAACAGGATTATCATGTTTGATATATTACACCAAAATGACCACATATTCATTATCCAAACTCATGCAGGCGAGTTTGATAAATGGGGCGATGATTCATACGGCTCATTTAACATGGGGTTGCACGTTGGCGATGACAGCGAGCAAGTTCTTGCTAATCGCATGGCGTTATTAGAAAAATTAAATGAACTTACAAATGATAAAATCAGCCAAATCCACTGGCTAAACCAAATCCACAGCGACATCGTGGCACACGCCAAATCCGCCATATTCCCCCAAGACGCAGACGCACTCATCAGTGATAAGGCAGGCGTGGGACTGTCTATCATGACCGCCGACTGCGTGCCGATTGCTCTTTTTAATGATGATTGTACAGATAATGAGAATGGCCAAATCGCCTGTATTCATGCAGGTTGGCAGGGGCTGACCAAAGGCATTATTAAAAATACTTATGAAAATTTTACCGATAAAGCCAACATCAAAGCCGTCATCGGGGCGTGTATCAGCCATGATAATTATGAGATTAACAAAACCTTAGCTCATGACATCATCAGTCAAGTGGTTGATAAAAACTTAGTGGCATTGACAGTTGATGAGTTATATCAACAGATTATCACGGATAAAGATGATGATAAATGCTTGATAGATATTGTAAAATTAACCAAATTACAACTGTCTCATTTAAATATTACGGTCATAAACGATACCGTTCCGTGCAGTTATGCTAATCCCAAATATTACTCATATCGCCAGCAGACCCACGCCAAAAAGTCCGCCACAGGACGCATGGCGACTGCGATTGTTAAGTTATGATAGTCCGTGATAAACACAACAGCCTAAAACTGCTGTTCATGTGGCATGGTACGATACTGCCCAAAGTGCTACCGATGATAATCCTGCTCATGGCGGTATCCATGGTAGCGTGGGGCTTGTCGCATTATCAGCTCTACACCGTCAAAAACGTCCCTGCGGTCGGCTTTACGGTGTTTGGTGTGGTGTTGTCTATCTTTTTGGGGTTTAGGAATAATGCTTGCTATGACAGGTGGTGGGAAGGGCGAAAATTGTGGGGTGCTTTGATTGCCAATACCCGTCATCTGAGTCGGGACAGTCATTTTTTGCATGATGATGACAGGCGAGCGATACTCGAGGACATGCTGATTTTTGTCAATTTATTTAGAGACCGCCTACGTCAGCAAAAACTGCCCGTGGAGAGATTTGCCGATTATCTGGATATCGATGATAAAGATAAAGATGAGTTAAATACGCTCATTTGTCAGCATATCAACGCCCCACAAGTGGTGTTAGAGCGAATGCAACACCGTCTTATCCATGCTGTCAAATCAGGGCAAATCAGCGACATCATCTACACCAGTATCCAATGCCACATCATCGAAATGGGTAACATCCAAGCAGGGTGCGACCGTATCAGTAGCACGCCCTTGCCACTGGTGTATTCGGTGCTACTACATCGGGCGGTGTTTTGTTTTTGTTGGATGTTGCCGTTTGGTATTGAGTCGGTGCTCGGGATTTGGACGCCGTTTTTGGTGGGACTGCTTGCCTATATGTTTTTGGGGCTAGATGAGCTAAGCAGTCAGTTGGAAGAGCCGTTTGGCGTGGCACAAAATGATTTACCCCTAGATACGATTACACGGCTGATAGAGCGTGAGACTTTGGCACTGCTTGGGGTGGAAACACAAAACCTACCAGAAGCACTTGGCGATGATGGGCGGTTTAATTTTTTGTGAAAATAGGGCGTGCCTGCCTTTTGTATTTGCAATAAAAAATGAGAAAAATCGCACGTTTTTCAAGGAAAAAATGCAGGCTGATAGTTGTTCTATCAGACAAGTTTTTGACGATGAAAAGCAAGATTTAGCCATTTTTCATGCAAAAACATTCTTTTATTTCTGCAATATTTCTAAATTTTAAATTGTGTTATAAAGGGCAGGCACGCCCTAAAAGGGCAAACATCACGTTCGCCCTTTTTGGTTCTTTATACGTTATAAATTTGGTCAAAGATTTCCCAATAAACATCGTCTTTTAACGCTTCTAACGAGAATCTTTCTCTGTCTTCTGGTAGGGCGATGATATAGGGCAGGCGTGCTAAACCTTGACTTTCGTTGGCGATGGCATAGTGGCGATAATCTTCATTAATCTCAAAATCGGTTTCGTATTCCACATAGACAATCGCTTGCTTGTGCTTTTTGGCAAGGCGTACAATCTCCACAAAAAATTCTTCATTCAAGTCTTTTTTGGCTTCTTTTAATTCTTCCATGGTGTATTTGGGTTTGCCAAAGCCTAATTTGGCAAAAAACCCACCCGAGGCTTTTTTATCATCATAGGCTTTGGTATTGGCGATAAGCTCTTCTATTTCTGCCATGTTGCTAAGGGCTTCTTCATAACTTTCACGGATGTCATTCATCGCCTCACCGAGCTTTTCTCTTAATTCTTCAGTTTTTACGGTGGGATCAAAAATAGTCTTTCTGTTCTTTTGAATTAAGACATCAAGTGTCAATACACGCACTTGCAAGTGCTGAGCGACAAAGGCGTGGCGAGCTAGAGGGTGCATTCTAAAGTTTTTGATAAGAATAAGTAGTTCATTAAAAAAGCCGTTCAAGCAGTGAAATAAAAATTCTTGGTCAAATTCAGAGTTTTTGGCAATACTAATCATGGTGGGTAGCTGTCGCAGTACCGAGCTAGTCAGTAGCTCTTCAAATTTAACAATCCGTCTGGCGATGGTTTTCTCAACGCTACTACCGTCAGTGGTGAATTTATTGTCAAGTAAAATGGGGGTAAACTGCTCTTTGACCATTCTGCGAATATGAAGTGCGTATTTTTTTAACTCGTCAGAGATGTTACGGTCAAGGCTGAAAATACGATTGACGAATTTTAGCATGACTTCTTGCACTTCGGGTTTGTCGCATAGAGCCTTGGTGAGTGCCAAACCATTAAAATAAGCAAATCCACCGGTGATGTCTTCGGCTAAAAAGCGTCTTAGGGAGAAGGGGTTGCTACCTATTGTTTCGGCAGGCGAGACAATAAACCAAATCTGTTTGGTTTCAACAATGAGTAATTTGCGGTTACTGGCTTCTTTTTTGATAAACGCTAGAAAATGGCTAACGCCATATAAATCTAAATCCACCGCTTCAAGATAGCGAAAATCACGCCCTTGAATAAGCGATTTAATAAAAACCTCTTTGGTGAAAATCTTAAAAATGCGTTCATTGATTTGGCGAACACTTTTGGGCATGTCTAGCTTGATGTGTCCAGCCAATTGGCAAATTCATATAAAAATGCAGTTCTGATGGCAGCACGCTGTTTGTGTTCGTTTTTGTCGGGGTTAATTAGAACTTTGTCAAGATGGGTAAGGGCAGCCTCTAACTCATCAATCAATAATAACACATCATAAGATTGTGTTTCGTTTTCAAAAAAAAGGGGGGGGCTGGCAAATATCTTGTAATATTTGGGCGGCTTTGATGAGCTGTTTGTTGCTAAGTGGTAGCGATTGCAGGGTTTGGTCAAGAGACATGGGGTTTTTAGCAAAATATTTCCCTGTGGTTTTGCTATAAATGATGCCCTTAGGAGCCAAAATGGTGCTTACAACGACGGTTTGCGACTCTTCGTCCAGCTATGGTATAATGCCATCCAAAATCTCTTGCCAATTAGCATTAAGTACAGGGTCGATACCAACCAATTGATTGACGAGATTTATGTCTAAATTGTAAATATCTTGCATAAAGCTATTTCCTTTGCCAACAAAAAGAAAGTTATTGTAACATAAAATATATAAAAAAGATAACAATTTTTTTGTGTTGAATATCAAATATTTATGAATTTTTAGGTTGGTAAAGTAACAAGATGATAAAACAATTTTTTTACAAGTTGGTTTTTATTTTACAAGCACATCAAAAGCAATTTTTTTAAACTTTCCCAAATACATTTCACCAAAAAGGCACATTATGACCACATTTCCCATTGCTCGCACGATTGATACCGCCAACCAAATGAATCTCTTGGGTAACATGGCAAACCGTCATGGACTCATCGCAGGGGCGACAGGCACGGGCAAGACCGTCACGCTTAGAACCATGGCGGAGGGTTTTAGCCGTGCAGGCGTGCCAGTTTTTTTGGTGGATGTCAAAGGCGACTTATCAGGGCTTAGCCGTGCAGGCGCGGCAAGCGGTAAGATTGGCGAGCGTATGCAAGAATTTGGCATGAGCGATGACTATCTAACAGGATTTCCTGTGCGGTTTTGGGACGTGTACGGCAAAGACGGCATTCCCGTGCGTGTTACCATTAGTGAGATGGGGTCAATGCTACTGGCTCGCCTGCTAAACCTAAACGACACCCAAGAGGGGCTACTAAATCTCGTCTTTAAGGTGGCAGATGACAACGGTTGGCATTTGATAGATTTAAAAGACCTAAAAGCCATGCTCACTCACGTCGCTGATAGCGCCAAAACCTACCGCACACAGTATGGCAACGTCTCGCCAGCGAGTGTCGGGGCGATACAGCGTCAGCTTTTACAGTTAGAGAGCGAGGGGGGGGGTAATGACTTTTTTGGCGAGCCTGAGCTGAACCTAGAAGACTGGGTGCAGACCGAGGGTGGTCGGGGCGTGATTAACATCCTAAATGCCCAAAAGCTCATGCTCTCGCCCCGTCTGTACAGTGCGTTTTTGTTGTGGTTTTTGGCAGAGATTTTTGAGAAATTTCCCGAAGTGGGCGACCTTGATAAACCCAAGTTTGTCCTATTCTTTGATGAGGCTCATCTCATGTTTGATAATGCGTCATCGGCTCTGACAGAGCAGGTGGAGCAGGTGGTCAGACTGATTCGCTCTAAGGGGGTAGGGGTGTATTTTGTGACCCAAAATCCGCTTGACTTGCCCGATTCGATATTAGGACAGCTTGGCAATCGTGTCCAGCATGCCCTAAGAGCCTTTACCCCACGAGACCAAAAAGCAGTCAAAGCGACCGCTGATACGTTTCGTACCAACCCAAATTTGCACGTCGCCACTGCCATTACCGAGCTTGGCGTGGGCGAGGCACTTGTCTCATTTTTGGATGAAAAAGGCATGCCAAACGTGGTCGGGCGTGCCTACATCCTACCGCCTGCGTCTGCTTTATCGCCTTTGACAGCCGAAGAGTGCCGAGCCAGCTTTGAGTCGGATGTGCTGTATCGTTATTATAAAGACAGCGTGGATAACCATTCGGCATTTGAGGCTTTGGCGGAGCTAGAAGTCCAACAGCTTGCCCAAAAAGCAGAGGCAGAACAGGACAAGGCAAAAAACCAATCAGCCCAATCATTAGACAAAAAAGAGCTAGGGGCGTTAGATGGTTTTATCGGTGGTCTGTCAGGTGGGCGTAAAAGTGCAATCAAGGCATGGCGTATGACGTGGCGGACGCACTGGGCAGTCAGTTGAATAAGCAAGCAACCCGAGCAATCAGCCGTGGACTGATGGGTGTGATAAAAAACTTACTTAAATAATCCAATCAAAATATAAGGTCAAACATGAACAAACAAGACATCCTAAACAGCCTAACCCCTGAAATTGTCGCCAAATTCCGCACCGCCATTGAGATTGGCAAATGGGATAATGGTGTCCGTCTCACGGACGAACAACGCCAAACCTGCATGCAGGCGGTCATGGTGTGGGAGCATGAATATTTGCCCATAGAGGAGCGAACAGGTTATATCCAAAAACCCAAAGATGACCTAGGTAATACCGTAGGCGAGGACTGTGATGTGGAGCATAAGCATCACTATCCTAATGTAGAGTTTTCTAATGTAGAGTTACCTGTGAAGTTTAAATAAGGTGCTTTTTAATAAGGTGCTTTTTATCAAAGTGGGCGTTACCAAAGGCAGGTGCATTCATCACGCCAACACCCGCCACACCACAAACCCCAACGCCAGCATATGAAACACCACGCCCACCCACCAAATCGGCACGGTCAGCCCAATGGCGATAAAGCCAAAAAAACCGCCCAACGCTATCCAGTCATGGCGTTTTTGGTTTAAAAAATCGGCTCGTAGGGCTTGGATTTCTCTTAGTTGTTTGTCCTGTCGTCCGCCAAGCGTGGCAAGAGATTGAATGCTTTGGGTGGCAAGTTTGGGCAGGTCGGTGGCGGACAGTAGATGTTCGGGCAATTTGTCATAGAAATCATTCAAAAAACGTGTGGGGTCAAGCTGTGATTTTACCCAATCGGTCAAAATCGGCTTGGCAAGCGACCAAATATCAAGGTCAGGGTATAGCTCACGCCCAAGCCCTTCCACATGGACGAGCGTTTTTAAAAGTAGCATAAGCTGTGGCGGTATGCTCATCTGATGACGGCGAGCGATGTTCAAAATCTCAAACAATATCCCTGCAAAATCAAGCTCACTCATGGGCTTAGACACCATGGGACTTACCGTGCGAGCCATGTCGGCGATGAGTGCGTGCTTGTCAGCAGACGGCGGTATCCAACCTGCGTGGCTGATGATGTTCACAAGCGTGGTGTAGTTGCCATTCATGACCGATAAGAGCATACGAGCGACAACGAGCTGGTCATCGGGGGCGAGTTGCCCCATAATCGCACAATCTAGCCCCAAATAGCGTGGATTTGCCACCGCTTGACCGTCTGGCATGGTCTCCACAAAGATGTTACCAGGGTGCATGTCGGCATGAAAAAAGTTATCCCGAAACACTTGGGTAAAAAATATCGTCAAGCCATTTTTGGCAAGGACAGCACGGTCATAGCCTAATGCGTCAAATTTATCCGTCTGTGAAATCGGCACGCCAAAAATCCGCTCTGAGACCATGACGGACTTGCTTGCCATATAGACTTCGGGAACATAGATGAGTGGCGAATTTGTGAAGTTATTTCTCATGCGAGTGGCGTTGGCGGACTCTAAGGTCAAATCAAGCTCATTGAGCATGATTTGGCGGTAGTCTTCCACGATACTCACGATATGCACCGCCCGAGCCGACTCCATGCGAGCCGACAAGTAGCCTGCCAGCTCCCTTAACAGCTCAAAATCCTTGATGATGATAGGACGAATGTCGGGGCGGACGACTTTAACGACCACTTCCCGACCGTCAGGCAGGCAAGCAGTATGCACTTGGGCGATGCTGGCGGCGGCGAGTGGCTTATCATCAAATCGGCTAAAAATCTCATCAATAGGCTTGCCTAGCCCTGTTTTGGGGTGTTCTATTTCACGTTTTAAAACTTCAACGTCAAACGGGGCGACTTTGTCTTGTAGTAGCGATAATTGGGCGATGATGTCGGGGGGTAGTAGGTCAGAGCGGGTGGAGAGCAGTTGCCCGAGCTTTAAAAACAGCGTTCCCATCTCTTCTAGGGCGAGCTTGACCCCTAAGGAATTGTGCGATTTGCCGATACTGGCTGGGTGCATTTTGATAAGCCGTGCCAAGGGGGCAAGCTCTGGCACGTCCGCAAAATGCGTGTCTAGGCGGTATTTGGCACAAATGTGATAAAAGTCAAACAGGCGGCTTTTAGAAGAGATGAGCATGGTTAGGTAAAATGGGGTTTGATAAAAGGGGTTTTAAAAAAGCAAAAGGTAAATGGGTAAAATTTACCTTTTGGCAGGTATTTAAAATCTTTATTTTAAATGGATTGTAGGGGTAAATCAATTTACCCGCAATTTTAAAAATGCTTTTGTAGGGGCGTGCTGAGCACGCCTAAGTATATTAAGAATAAACAATCAACGAGCCTTAAAGCCACGATGTACCGCCACGATACCGCCCGTTAGGTTGTGATAATCACAATTCACAAACCCTGCTTGCTCCATCATGGCTTTTAGGGTGGCTTGGTCGGGGTGCATACGGATACTCTCCGCCAGATATTGATAGCTTTCGCTGTCGTTTGCAACCACTTTACCCATGAGTGGTAGGGCGGTAAATGAATATAAATCATACGCCTTTGATAGTGGCTCAAACACAGGTTTGCTAAATTCTAGCACGAGCAGTCGCCCACCTGGTTTTAGCACACGCCACATGGCTTCTAGGGCTTTTTGTTTGTCGGTAACGTTACGCAGTCCAAAGCTAATGGTAACTAAGTCAAACGAGTTATCAGCGAAGGGTTCTAAGGTTTCGGCATTGGCAAGCACAAAATCCACGTTATTACACCCTGCATTGATAAGGCGTGTGCGACCGACTTCCAGCATGGCTTCGTTGATGTCGGACAAGACCACACGACCCGAGCGACCGACTTCTTTGCTGAATACTTTTGCCAAATCGCCCGTACCGCCTGCGATGTCAAGGACGTGCTGTCCTGCACGCACGCCACTCATCTTAATGGCAAAACGCTTCCAAAGCCTGTGAATGCCAAAACTCATCAAATCGTTCATGATGTCGTATTTGGTGGCGACTGATGTAAATACCTGTCCGACTTTGGCTTCTTTGTCACGAGCATTGACGGTTTGGTAACCAAAATGGGTGGTTTCGCCAATGTTTTCAGAATAGCGGTTGTCAGTTTGGCTATCGGCTTGGGTAGGCTCGCCATTGGCAGGGGTCTGCATGGCGGATTGTCCTTGGGGCTTGCCTGTGGGTAGGATGTTGGGATTGGTAAAGTCGTTGTCGGTCATGGCTATTTTTCCAAATTTTAAAAACACGTCCTATTATACGCTAATTTGGGCAAGAATGGGCGTGTTTTGGGAAAATTAAAAAATTCATTCATGAATTTCATGAATCACGACAAGCTCATTTTCCACAAACGGCACGGTAAAATCATCAATACGTTTTAGGGGTTTCATGGCGACCAGTCCGTCCCCGATGAAGTCATATAGGGGCTGATAGCCGTTGTCGTATGCCATGCCTTTGGCGAGTTTAAAGGCGTTTTGTAGGATAAAAGAATTAAAGTATTTATAAGACTGCTCGCACACGTCTTTGATGGTGTGGATTTGGGCGATACGTTCGTCTTTGGCATTGACGTGCCGATACACGTCATGCATGAGCGTGTCATCAATGCCCCCATTGGCGTAACGTTCGCCAAAGTCGTCGAGCAGAGACGTTGCCAATGCCAAATCAAGGCTGATGGCATGAGTTGCCGACTGCACGCCAAGCACGCCTGCCCCTAGGGCGTTGGCGGGGATGAGCTTTTCAAGTTTGCCCGAGCCGTTTAGGGCGTTCGTCCCTGCGGTCAAAAGTTGGTCGGCAAGCACGTCAAAATCATCATCGCCATAAATTCGCTCAATGAGATAATTGGCAAGTGGAGCGGTTTTGTCATCGGTAAATAGGGCGTGGTTGGTGCGTTTGATACGAGCCTTTTGCCACGCTTGCACGTCGCTAAGTGCCTGTTTTAGGGCAGGGTTGGTGTGGTGGGGTAGGGCTTGATAGGCTTTTAGCATATCGACTAGGGTTTGGATTTGGGACATGGTGTTAATTTTGTTGGTGGGTTAAAGTGGGGTTAAGGTTGAGTTAAAAGGTCGGGTTTGTGGGGCTTGATGATATTATCTTACACCTAACAAACTTAATATTTACCACAGGCTTTGTAGGGACTGGCTCCGCACGTCCTTTGATAACATAGCAATTTTTATAGGCGTGCACAGCACACCCCTACACCCAAACACCGTTGCATTTGTAGCAACTTTAAAGATTCTTGGGTGTATATAAGGAGTGCAGAGCTAATCCCTGCACACCCCTAAATCCTTTGAATCTGTCATGATTTTGACATTATGCTCCATTTTCAACTTTGTGTGAGTGTTTGATTTATCAAGGGCGAATTGTAATTTGCCCCTACAACTTAACAAATAATTATGGGGCAATCAATAAGTTGCCATTTTAAGCTGAGATTGGACTGTTTTATGAAAAAACATACCAACTGGTCGGTTTTGCATTAAACACTCTCGCCACGCCAAAGGCTGTCCAAGCTCTCACGCTCACGCACGACCCGATGAGTGGTATCATCACACATAATCTCGGCAGGTCTTGGGCGGGTGTTGTAGTTGCTTGCCATGACAAAGCCATACGCCCCTGCTCCTGTGATGGCAAGGGTGTCGCCCACGTTTAGGGCAAGCGTGCGATTTTTTGCCAAAAAGTCGGACGACTCACACACCGAGCCGACAATGTCCCACACTTGGGGAGCGGTGGCGGTGGTCAAATCGACAGGGATAACCGCCATAACCGAGCCATATAGGGCAGGTCGCATGAGTTCGCACATGGACGCATCCACGATGGCAAAGTTTTTGTATTCGGTGGGTTTTAGTGCGTCCACATTTGTCAGCAGTACCCCTGCATTGGCAGAGATGTTTCGCCCTGGTTCTAGGTGTAGCCCTAAGCCATATTTTTCTTGCAATGTTAAAAGCTTAGGCAGTAGGGCGTTGGCGTATTCGCTCACGCTGGCAGGGGTCTCATCGGTATAACGCACGCCCAAGCCCCCACCCAAATCCACATGGCGTAAGCTAATGCCCTGTGCGTGTAGCTCGTCAATGAGTTCAATGACTTTATCCAAAGCATCCACAAAAGGCTGGGTGTCGGTCAGCTGTGAGCCGATGTGGCAGTCTATGCCGATGATGTCAAGGTTTGGCAAGGACTTGGCAAAACGATAAGCATCTAGGGCATTATCATGGCTGATACCAAATTTGTTGTCCTTTAAGCCTGTGGAGATATAGGGGTGTGTTTTGGCATCCACATCAGGGTTGATACGCAGGGCAATGGGGGCGGTTTTGCCAAGCTCACTTGCCACTTGGCTGATGAGTTCAATCTCGCTCACCGCTTCGACATTAAAGCACCCAACCCCTGCATTTAAGGCGGTGGCGATGTCGCTTTTGGTTTTGCCCACGCCCGAATAGACGACTTTGTCCGCCTGTCCGCCCGCTTTTGATACACGGGCAAGCTCGCCTGATGAGACGATGTCAAAACCTGCCCCTGCATGGGCAAGCGTGGCAAGGACGGCAAGGTTTGAGTTGGATTTGACCGCATAGCAAATCTGCACGTCTGACAAGGGGGCGAAACTCTCCACATAGGCACGGTAATTGGCAAGTAGGGTGTTTTTGCTGTATACATAAAGCGGTGTGCCGTAAGTCTCGGCTAGGGTTTTGGTGCTGACGTTGTCAATAAATAGCGTGTCGTCTTGGTAGTGGATAAAAGGCAAATCCGCCACGTGTGTGCGTGGGTCTATGGTTAGGATTGGGTATTTGGTGCTGTCTGCCATGGTTTTTCCAGTAAAAAGTATTTGGGGGTTTATTTTAACAAAAAATTTTGGTTTGTCATTTTTTATTTTAAAAATAATTGGGGTTTGGGCAGAATATATAACGATTTTTTAAATGATTTAATAAAAATATTTTTTTACAAATATGGACGTGCAGGGGTGAATCACATTCGCCCAAAAATTAAGGCTTTATCAAAGGGCAAATTGCAATTTGTCCCTACAATGCCAATCAAGGCAAGACAACTTTTCATATTGATATAAAAAAGCCATTTTATGATAAAATACCCCAAAAATTAACCATTTAACATCATGACCGCAACCACTTACACCTTTAAAGACAAACTCATCGCATGGTTACAACTCACCCGTTTTGATAAGCCTGTGGGGACGGAACTGCTCCTTTATCCGACTTTGTGGGCGTTGTTTTTGGCAAGTGCCAGTTATGGACGACTGCCAAGCGTGGCTCATATTGTCATTTTTACGCTTGGGGCGGTGCTTATGCGAGCATCAGGCTGTGCCATTAACGACTTTGCCGACCGCAAGGTGGACGGACAAGTCAAACGCACCAAAAACCGCCCACTGGCAGACGGGCGATTGTCCGCCAAGACGGCTGTTTTGACCTTTGTGGGCTTGTCGGGACTGTCAGCGTGTCTTTTGTTTTTTTTACCAGTACAAGTGTTTTATTGGTCGCTTGGGGCGGTGTTTCTTGCCTTTATTTATCCCTTTATGAAACGCTACACGCACCTGCCCCAAGTGGTACTTGCAATGGCGTTCGGTTGGGCGGTACCGATGGCGTTTGTGGCGGTGCGTAGCGAGCAGGGACAAAGCGGTGTTGGGCTGACAGGTTGGCTTGTCTTTGTTGCCTATATGTGCTGGACGGTGGCGTATGATACGATGTACGCCATGTGCGACAAGGACGATGATGTCAAGATTGGGGTAAAATCCACCGCCATTTTGTTTGAAAAATGGTTTGGCGACAAAGACATTTATTTTATCATGGCGTTAAATGGTGTGTTTTTGGTCATCATGATAGCATTGGTGCATCGCTTTTTTGGGGTGTGGTCTGCGTGTGGTTTGGCGGTCGGTTTGGCAGGGCTGTTTGCCATGCAATATGACAAAATCAAAACCCGTGAACGCCTAAACTGCTTTACCGCCTTTCGCCAAAATGCGTGGGTGGGGCGGTATGTGTTTTTGTATGTGGCGGTGATGTCACTGATGATGTTGGGGAGATGATAAATAAGGATAATCACTTTGATGTCAAACGCAAAGGACGTGCTTGGCACGTCCCTATATCCATGTCTAACTTTGTGATAAAAATTCCCCCTAAAACTTCCAATCCACTTTTAAAGCAAAGTTTCTCGGCTCGCCATAAAAGTTGTTTTTGCCCCGAGTGCGGTTGGGGTTATTTTCAAAATACACTTTATCGGTCAAATTATTGCCCACCAAGCTCACACTGGCATTATCACTCATGTCATAGCGAACATTGGCGTGCCATAGGGCGTAACCACCTTGTTGGATGTTTCTTAGGCTACTGGTCTCGCTCTGGGCGGACACCCCACCACCGATTTGCCATTTGCTGTTTGGCAGTTGGTATTGGCTGTGCAAGCGAAAGATGTGTTTGGGCGTGTGGTTGTTAAAATTATAACGTGATAAATGCTCAAACACGCCAGCATTAACATCTTTATAATCGCTTTTGTTGTAGGTGTAGTTGGCGGACAGGCGAAGATTGTCCGTAACATCGCCCGACAGCTCTACATCCACGCCACGGCTGACGGCTTTGCCCACAGGGTCGGCATAGGTGAGCCAGCGACCGTAGTCGGGGCGAGTAATGGCTCGGTTTTTGTGTTCGGTGTGAAAGAGAGCCAGAGCGTAGTTTAGTCGTCCGTCTCGCATCGTCCCTTTTAGACCGATTTCGTAGTTGGTACCAATGGTGGGCGGTAGCATGGCGGTATAGCTGACATCGGTGTCTTCTTGGGGTTTAAAAATCTCGGCATAGCTGACATAGGCGGTGTGGTCGGGTGTTAGGTCGTAGTTTATCCCTGCAAATGGCACCCATTTTTTGCCCGACATCTCGCCCACTTGCTTGGCATCGCCATAGATGTTTGAGCGGTACATCTCGCCATAGCCGTTTAGGACGTGCATCCATTTGACCGAACCCATGTTAAAGCGGTTGTATCGCACGCCAAGCAGTAAGTGTAATTTATCGGTAGGGTTTAGGCGAGTGCTAAATGTCGCTCCGTGATGTTTGGCGGTATTGACGTAGGTATTGTAGTTATAACGGCGAAATTTTTCAAAATTATCATATTCAGGGTAAACATCCACATGGTCGCCCCAATCATCGTACAAATCCCAATTCGGCTCGGGGACTTCATCGCCTGTTAGGTTAAAGGGGTTGTATTTGCCGGCAGTTTGGTTCCAGCCCCGTCCAGGGTTCGAGTCTTTCCAATAAATCACGTCATTCCATACTTTGATGTAGCGTGAGCGAATGTCTTCTTTGTTGTAGGTGTAGCCCACATAAAAATCATGAGTCTTGTCAAACAGTGTATAGTCGCCCGTCAAATCAAGCTTAAAAGCAGTTTGTTTGTCGGTTTTGTCATAGCGAAAGGGGTTTAGGGTAAAGGTGCTATAATAACCGCTTGCTGATACGCCTGGCCATGTCTCGGTATCGGCAAAGATTGAGCCGATACGGGTGTCGGACTTTTGGTCGGTGTGGTTGATGGCACTTTTTACTGTCCAACCGTTTGGTAGATAATATTTAACATCGGCAAAATAGTTTTTCTTTTTAAGGTCATGTTTGTTCTAGTTCATGCCAAGGTAGGTTTTGTGGTCAAAGTCTTGTAATCCGTCATTTTCGCATTTGCTCGCCCAACGGTTGGTCTGCACGCACGGCAAAATCACCCCACCAAAATCAGGCATGTCTTTGGTGTGCTGATAAGTTGCTCCTATCATGGCGGTGGCATTGTCGCCAATGTCAAATTCCACACTGCCCGAGCCGAGTGTCTTTTTGCCTTCTACTCTGTCTTTAAAAGATTGGTTGTCCTCATGAACGACAATCGCTCGCCCGCGCACGCTGTCTGATGTGTTTAGACCGCCTGACACGTCAAGCATACCACGCACCGACCCCCAACTGTTTACCGACAGCTCACCTGCATGATGAAAATCATGGGTGGGGCGTTTACGCACAAGATTAATCGTACCGCCCGGTTCGGAGTTGGCTTGGGTGAGACCTGTCGCCCCACGCACCACTTCAATGCGGTCATAAATGGCAAGGTCAGTCATGGTGGATACGTCTATTTTGTCCGAGTAGCCCGAGCGTCCGCCTAGGTTTTGACTCATGCCGTCTTCGGAGAGCTGATCCATATAAAAGCCCCGAGACTGAAAGCGGACACGGGACTGGTCTTTGACGACATTCACGCCTGTGGTGGTTTTGACCGCTTCGGTTAGGTCGCTGATGTTGCGTTCTTGGAGTTCTTGTTTGCTGACGGTGGCAACCGATTGAGGTGTGTCTTTTTGGGATAGGGCGATGCCTGTGGTGGTAGATTTGGGTTGGCGAGAGATGAGAATGGTTTCATGCCCTAACATGACCGTCGGCGTGCTTGTGTCATCCTGTGCAACGTCGTCGTCATTGACATTGACACAAGCCATGGCTGGCAGGAGAACCAATGCCAAAGCACTGGGTTTAAAGGGTTGTCTGAATAAATGATGAGTAAGGTAGTGCATAAAAATCCCTAATAAGCGAGTACAACAAATGTTTACAAATGTATATTAATTATTACAAAACATATCATTTTTGTAACATAATTATGATAACACAATGAATAATCGTTATCAATTATTCTATAAAATGATAATTATTATTTTTAAAAATAAAGACGCATAAAAAGCCGAAATGACGTCATCATTTCGGCTGTGGGGTATTGGGTGGGGTGTTAGGTGGTGGAATGGTGAGTATGTTGGGTGGAAATAGGGGGTAATTACCCAACCCTTTATTTCTGACTTGCATTCGTCCCTTGTATCACGCCCCCGCCCAAGCAAACGTCATCAACATAAAACACCACCGATTGCCCTGCGGTTACGGCTCGTTGTGGCTCATCAAAGACCACACGCACGCCTGTGTCGGTGGCAAAGACAGTGCAAGTTTGGTCAGGTTGGCGGTAGCGGGTTTTGGCGGTGCATTTTAGTCCGTTTTCATGGATTTGGGGTGGTTCGCCTGTTACCCAATCTAGTTTATAGGCGGTCAGCTCGGTGGATTGTAGCCAAGGGTGGTCATGCCCTTGTCCGACAATTAGGCGGTTATTTACCAAATCTTTGTGCAAGACAAACCACGGCTCTTCGGGACGGTTTGCCACACCCCCAATGCCAATTCCCCCACGTTGCCCAAGCGTGTAGTACATGAGTCCGTCATGCGTGCCGATTTTTACGCCATCATCGGTATAGATGTCGCCTTGTTTGGCGGGTAGGTAGGTTTGTAAAAAGTCTTTGAATTTACGCTCGCCAATAAAGCAAATGCCCGTTGAGTCCTTTTTCTTGGCGGTGGCAAGCTCATAGCGTTCGGCGATTGCCCTGACTTCGCTTTTTTCAAGCTCGCCCACAGGAAATAAGGTTTTGGCGATTTTGTCGCCCCCTACTGCGTGCAAAAAATAACTTTGGTCTTTGTTGGTGTCTAGTCCACGCAGTAGGCACGCTTGTCCGCCCGTCTCAAAGCTACGGCGAGTATAATGCCCTGTGGCGATATAATCCGCTCCAAGTGTCAAGGCGTAATCCAAAAAGGCTTTGAATTTGACTTCTTTATTGCACAAAATATCGGGATTGGGCGTGCGTCCTGCCTTGTATTCCTCCAAAAAATGCTCAAACACATTATCCCAATACTCTGCCGAAAAGTTGGCGGTATGTAGCGGTATGCCCACTTTGTCGGCAACGGCTTGGGCGTCTGCTAGGTCAGTCATGGCGGTGCAGTATTCGGTGCCGTCATCTTCTTCCCAGTTTTTCATAAACAAGCCTTCTACCTGATAGCCTTGCTCCAACAATAGGGCGACCGACACCGAGCTGTCCACTCCGCCCGACATACCAACGATGACTTTGATTTGATTGGGATTTTTGCCGTGAAATTGGGCGACATCGGATAGGCGGTAGGCGGTCATGATTGTCTCTTATTATAAAACTGTGGTAAACTTGCCATTATATAAGGCTTGCTAATTATTTTACAAGCCTTATCTGCTCTAAACCAAGATAAACTAAGACAAATCAAAAGGCTCAATCATGATAAAAATCGGTCAAGGCATAGACGTTCATGCTTTTACCACAGGCGATTTTGTAACGCTTGGCGGTGTTAAAATTCCCCACACGCATGGCATTAAGGCTCATTCGGACGGTGATGTGTTGCTTCACGCTTTGGCGGACGCACTTTTGGGGGCGTTGGCACTCGGCGATATCGGACAACATTTTCCCGATACCGACCCTGCATTTAAGGGGGCGGATAGTAAAGTGTTATTAAAGCACGTCTATGAGCTTGTCAAATCTCACGGCTATACGCTTGGCAATGCCGACATGACGGTCATTTGCGAGAACCCAAAAATCGCCCCATACAACACCGCCATGCGTGAGACCATTGCAGGCGTGCTTGGTGTGGGTGTGGATTGTGTGAGCATCAAGGCAACCACGAATGAGAAAATGGGCTGGATAGGGCGCGGCGAAGGTATTTGGGCGAGTGCGGTAGTATTATTGGTTAAAACGTGATTGATGATAGAGAAACATAAACGCAAATGGTTGATTGTGGTGCTCATGGCGATAACAGTCGTTTGGGCGGTTTTTGGTATTTATAAAAAATTAGTTATCAATAAAATCAACAATACCTTATTAGCAGGCAAAAGTTATTCTATCAAAGTATATTTTCCTAATACCAAAATCGCCTGTGTTACCGCCCCATATTTTACCAATACCCAAAACATTAAAGAAATTCGGGATAATTTATCACCCAAACAAGTCTTAAAATTAAATCACAAAATCCATGCATTTGTTGAAGATGACCATTGGGATTTGATATTACTGGATAATAAAGGATATGGTTATGCCAATTATCAAGTGTATCATGTGCCATTAAAATCTGCCCCAAATTTTAAAGATTATCAATGCGTATCGGTAGACAAAGACAGTATGGAAATTTATCCTGCTTATCATGATAAGTTGGTGTATTTTGAATTAAGGTGATGTATGAGTCTAATACAAAGTATTTTTAGGAATTTACCCAAAAACGCACAAGTGGGAATTGTTGCGATAGTGGCGATTTTATGGGTTGGTATTTGGGTTGTTAATACTCATCAAGACAATAGTATGCAAAAACAGGTCAATAGGGCATTATTATCCAACCAATCTATTGATGTGAGCGGTTTATTGCCAAATGCCAAAATGATTTGTGTGGTGCCAAAAGACACGCATATTTATAATGACACCACAGGGATTTATGAATATTTATCCGTTCATCGTTTGCAATCATTAAATAAAATTATCAACGGCAAAAGTCAAATTATTTATGATGATTGGCACTTGGTGGGTGTGGATAATGGCAAATATGACATTTATCGTATGGATGATAGGGTGGATCCGAATTTTTATGGGGCAAGATGCCATAAAAAATCCGCCAATCAGCCATTACTATTAACCCCTGACAAGACAAGTCATGGCAAAAAATTTGATTTTTAAAAGGAAAAACGCTTGTAAAAATCCCCATTTACCCCCATAATAACCCAAATTTCCCAAATCGGAGCAAATCATGACCGACATCAATCCTGAAATCAAAACCTTGATTGAAAACCAAATCAAAGACCATGCCGTGCTACTGTACATGAAAGGCACGCCACAATTTCCCCAATGCGGATTTTCTGCCCGTGCGGTGGAAGTTTTGACCCAAATTGGCAGACCGTTTGCCTTTGTCAATATCCTAGAAAACCCTGAAATCCGTAGCACCTTGCCACTCATCGCCAACTGGCCAACCTTCCCGCAGCTATGGGTAAATGGCGAACTGATTGGCGGTAGCGACATTATCCTACAAATGTACCAATCGGGCGAATTAAAGCCACTGATTGAAGAGTATAGCCCAGAAGTGTGATGGAGACAATCGGTTATTTGAAATAACCGATTTTTATTGATAACCATAAATCATAAGCAGTAAGGTAATGTAATGCTTGACGAAGGTTTTATTCATAAAAACAGCCGAGAAATTGTAGAGTTATGCCAAGAGCCTGACACGGCATTGACCGCATTGGCGTATTGGGTAAAATATGAAAATATTGACAAAGATGCCATCTGTGCCATCCACAAGCGAATCTGTGCGGACATGGACATACAGTCGGCTTATTATTTGGTGCGAATCATGCAAGCCATGCCAGAGTCAGAGCGACCCATAGATATACAGCCGTTGATGGAGCTAGTAGGCGAGTTTGGGGGCGAGCTTAACAACTCACTGCCCACACTGGTCAATCGAGAGATGTTGGAGCAAATCCAGCAAGAGAGCGGTGTATTTTCATGAGCATGTCAAGCATTTCCGAGCAAGTCATCAGTCTTTGCCAAAGCCCAAATACTGCTCTGCAAGCCATTCATATTTTGATTGCCAATAATGGAGCGAGCGAATCTGCTTTTCGTGCCGTTTATGATAGGGTCATGGCGGATAATGACGTGGACGGAGCGTATTATTTGGCAAATTTTGCCCAAAAGGTGGATGATTTGCCTTTTGACGGCACACCGCTTATTGACATGGTGATGAATGGCGATGATAAAAATATGAAATTGGCGTTGATTGAAAAATTACCAAAAGAAATTTAGTCGGAATATTTGGGTAAAATTTAAGGGCGTTGAGACGCTCTTTTTTAGGGTGTGCCTACCTTTGATGTTTGCAATGAAAAATGAGAAAAATCGCACGTTTTTCAAGGAAAAAATGCAGATTGATAGTTATTCTATCAAGCAAGTTTTTGACGCAGAAAAACAAGATTTGGTCATTTTTCATGCAAAAATTGATTTAAAAAGTTAAATTTTTGCCTTATTTTACAAAAATGTTGTCAATGGTAGGCACGCCCTAATGCTCAATGATTAAAATTATGCTAAAATAATCGGTTTCTTTTAAAAATATATAATCTTATGAGCTTTTTAACCAAAACATTTGATGTCATCGTTATCGGTGGCGGACACGCAGGCACAGAGGCCGCTCTTGCGTCCGCTCGCATGGGGGCAGATACCCTACTTATCACGCACAACATTGAGACGCTGGGGCAGATGAGCTGTAACCCTGCCATTGGCGGTATTGGCAAATCGCATCTGGTGCGTGAAGTGGACGCACTGGGCGGGGCAATGGCACTCGCAACCGACAAGGCAGGCATTCAGTTTCGGGTGCTAAACAGCCGTAAAGGGGCAGCGGTGCGAGCGACCCGAGCCCAAGCCGACCGTATTTTATATAAAGCCAGTATCCGCCATACGCTTGAAAATCAGCCAAACTTGACAATTTTTCAGCAACCTGTGGACGACATCATCGTGGAGAACGGACGTGCGGTGGCGGTGGTTACGGCGACAGGCATTCGCCTAAATACTCGCACGGTGGTGCTGACATCAGGGACGTTTTTGGGTGGGGTGATTCATGTGGGGCTAGACCACCAAAGCGGTGGACGGGCAGGCGATATGCCGTCCATTCGTCTTGCCGACCGTTTGCGTGAATTAAACTTGCCTGTCGGACGACTAAAAACAGGCACGCCCGCTCGCATTGACGCTCGTACGGTGGATTTTTCCGTGATGACCCCCCAACCAGGGGATACGCCCCTGCCTGTGATGAGTTATATGGGCGATGTTGCCATGCACCCACGCCAAATTAACTGTTATATTACGCACACCAACGAACGCACGCATGACATTATCCGTGCCAACCTTGACCGCTCGCCCATGTTTAGCGGTAAGATTGAAGGGGTGGGACCCCGTTATTGCCCAAGTATTGAGGATAAGATTCATCGCTTTGCCGACAAAGACAGTCATCAGATTTTTATTGAGCCTGAGGGCTTGACCACGCATGAGCTATACCCCAATGGCATTTCAACAAGCCTGCCGTTTGATGTGCAAATTGAGTTTATCCATAGCATGAAAGGGCTTGAAAATGCCCATATCACACGCCCCGGCTACGCCATTGAATACGACTATTTTGACCCACAAAACCTAAAACCCACGCTAGAAACCAAATCCATTGACGGTTTGTATTTTGCAGGGCAAATCAATGGC
>ERZ1023310.71-NODE-71-length-31441-cov-6.568597_pt1 | contig 31441 bp, 38 predicted proteins | sample MGYA00380476_ERZ1023310 | MGnify/ENA primary metagenome ERZ1023310 (study PRJEB33173, sample SAMEA4830346) | metagenome | study: EMG produced TPA metagenomics assembly of the PRJEB25223 data set... | reverse complement strand
GATAACGGGTTTTTGCTTATTATAACTCATTGGAGATATACAAAGGTGCGTATTACGCACCTTACCATACAACCAATGAATTTTTAAAATTTAGCATTGTTTAGCATTGGTGCAAACTAGGGTTAATTTATTTTAAAAATCAATTTAATTGTAATTTTTTTGGTGCGTGGTACACACCTTACCAATCTTTCAAATCCACACCCTTTAACCGCAACGCATTGGCAAGCACCGACAGCGAGCTTAATGCCATGGCGATACTGGCTATCATCGGATTTAGCACGCCAATCATCGCAAGTGGTATGCCGATGATGTTATAAATAAAGGCAAAAAATAGGTTTTGTTTGATGTTTGTCAAAGTCAATTTGGCGATTTTATGGGCGTGATAGACACTTATCGCCCCGCCTGTGTCCGATTGTATCAGCCGAACGCTTGCCGAGCCTGTCGCCACGTCTGTGGCACCCCCCACCGCCATGCCGATGTCGGCGGTCGTCATCGCTAGGGCATCATTGATGCCGTCCCCTATCATGGCGGTTTTGTGAGTTTTTTGCAATTCTTTGATTTTTAAGGATTTATCCTGTGGTGATAGCTCGCCATAGCCGACTATGCCAAGCTCACCTGCCACGCTATCCACCACGCTTTGACGGTCGCCACTTAGGATAACAGGCGTGATACCGTCCGCTTTTAGCTTATCTATGAGCGTGTGTGCGTCCGCTTTTAGGGTGTCGGCTAGGGCAAAAATCCCTGCCAGTTTGTCATCAATCGCCACAAACACAAGGCTGGCTGTGGGATTGGCTTGGATAAAGGCGTGTTCTTTCTCGCCCAAATCGGCATGGACAAAACGGCTCGTGCCTACCTTAACCACGCCCACGCCAGTGATGTCGCCCTGTATGCCTTGCCCTGCTTGACTTAGGATATTTTGGGCGGTTAATGTCGGAGCGTGATTGTCATGAGCATAAGCAGTTATCGCACGGGCTAGGGGGTGCGTGCTGTGGCTCTCTATGCTCGCACTCACGCCAAGCAATGTGGGCGTGTCGGTCAGGCTCAATGTGTCCACCACCACAAGATGACCGTTTGTCAGCGTGCCTGTCTTATCAAAGGCAATCGCCCCAATCTGCCCTGCCGTCTCCAACGCCACCGCGTCCAAAAACTGCACCCCATGCCGACCTGCCACCCCCATACCCGCCATAATCGCTGTGGGCGTGGCAAGCCCCAATGCACACGGGCAAGCGATGACCAACACGGCAACTGCTCGCATGAGTGCGGTGTCAAACTGACCCAAAAAATACCAATTTGCCAACAACGTCAGCACCGAAAGCCCCACCACCACAGGCACAAACACGCCTGCCACACGGTCGGCAAGCCGTGCAATCGGGGCTTTTGTCCCCTGTGCGTGCGACAGTGCGTCTGTCATCTGCCCAAGGGCGGTCTGTGAGCCTGTCGCTTTGGCTTGATAGGCAAAACTGCCGTCCACAACCACGCTCCCTGCCAATACGTCATCGCCATAAGTTTTTGATAAATAGGCACTTTCTCCCGTCAGATGAGCTTGGGTAATGTCCCCTTGACCGTACGTGATGACCCCGTCCACGGCGCTTTTGTCGCCATGTTTGGCTTGCAAAATATCGCCCACTTTGACATCGGATAACGCCACGTCCGTCCACGCATTATCACGCTTGACCTTGACCGTCTGCGGTAGTAGCTCCATGAGTTTGGATAAGGCGTTGAGACTGCCTGTTTTGGTGCGGTGTTCTAGGTATTTGCCAAGGCTCACAAAGGTCAAAATCATCACGCTCGCTTCAAAATACACATGACCGCCTGCTAGCCAAGCATAAGTAGAATACGCCCAAATCATGCTCGTCCCCAACGCCACCAACACGTCCATGCCAAGCAGTCCGCCCCTTATCCCTGCCCACGCCCCTTTATAAAAAGGCACGGCAAGGGCAAACTGAGCAATGCTCGCTAGGATAAACTGCACCCAATTTGGGGGCATGAGTGCGTGCGAGCCTGTCATCATGCCTGCCATACCCACCCAAAACGGCAAGGACAACACACCAAGAGTAATCAAGCGATATGGCGGTGTGTCGCTATGGGGTGTGGTTTGGGATTGGTTTTGGATAAATTCCCCTGTAAAGCCTGTCTTTTTTATCCATGTCAAAATCTCATCATCGGACGCATCGCCTGTCGTACTAAGGGTCAGCGTCTCTGTGGCAAAGTTCACATCAGCACGCTCTACGCACTCTTTTTTATTTAATACTTTTTCTAGGCGAGTGGCACAGGCTTGGCAAGTCATGCCGTGTATGGCTAGGGTGTGGGTTTGGGTTGGCATGGTGTTCTCTTTTTTATTATTAGCTGGTAAATGCTTAGTTCATAAATGCGGACACATCGGGTCAATATCAAGGGCGATACCACCCATTAACCAAAAGATTTATCATAAATATATCTTTATACCCCTTTAAACTCATCTGACACATCAGTGTGCTTGGTGTACCTGCCAAAATCGGGGTTAGTCTAGGCGTTTTCCTGTTTTGTCTATATAAAAGAATTCGCCATTTAATGATACTTCGGCTTTACCATTTTCAAAAACCCAAGCATTATCATATTGAACAGGGATAACCACTTTACCTGTTTTATCAACAAAACCGTATTTGCCATTTTGTTTGATGCTAGCCAAGCCCTCTGAAAAATACCCAACATAATCATATTGAACAGGGATAACCACTTTACCTGTTTTATCAACAAAACCGTATTTGCCATTTTGTTTGATGCTAGCCAAGCCCTCTGAAAAATACCCAACATAATCATATTGAACAGGGATAACCACTTTACCTGTGTTATCAATAAACCCCCATTTGCCGTTTTGTTCCACACTTGCCAAACCTTCTGATAAGCAATTAACAAAATCATACCCCACCACCTGTGGTTTTTCACACGCCAAAGCGGATAAGGGTAAAAGGGATAGGGCGATGATAAGGGGGTTTAGAAATGATTTCATAAATTTTCCATTGGGTTGAGTCTTGCTTTATTTTACAAAAATTCTTTGTAAGAATAAATGGTGCTTTTACTTAATGGTAAGGTGCGTACCACGCACCTTTTAGATAGAAAATCTTATTGGTGCGTAATACGCACCTTATTGCCAATGAGTGTGTTTTGAAGTTAAATGATTAAAAAACACGGCGATTGCCGTGTTTTAGATTTGGGTTTATTTTAAAAACACCCCATACCCAACATTGTCCGTCAAATCTTCGCATTCATAGCCAATCTCGGTCAGTGCGTCCACGATTTGCCGTCCGCTTGTGGGCGTGGCTTGCAGTCCCACCAAAATCCGCCCTTCTGCCGCTCCGTGATTGCGATAGTGAAATAAGGTTACGTTAAAATCCTGCCCCAATTTTTCAAGGAAATTTAATAACGCCCCTGGACGCTCGGGAAACATGACACGGAACAGGCGTTCATCGGTTAGTCGCCCATGCCCACCAATCAAATAGCGGATATGCGTTTTGGCGACTTCATCATCGGTTAGGTCATGGGCTTCGTATCCGCCTTTGTCCAGCATATCGGTAATCGTGGCACGCTCTTTTTGACCGCCTTTTAAGCCAATGCCAACAAAGACTTGGGCGACATTGGGGCTGGTGGCATCTAGGCGATAGTTAAATTCGGTGATGTTTCTCCCCTCTAAACAGCGGCAAAAATCCAAAAATGCCCCTGCTTGCTCGGGCAATTTTACCGCAAAAATCGCTTCTTTATTCTCGCCAATTTCGGTGCGTTCGGCAATATAACGCAAGCGATCAAAGTTCATGTTCGCCCCTGAGACGATTGCCACGCAGTTTTTGCCAGTCAAGTTATGCTCTTTGATGTACTTTTTTAATCCTGCCAATGCCAACGCCCCAGACGGCTCAACGATGTGGCGGTTTTCTTCAAAGATGTCTTTGACGCTGGCACAAATTTCATCGTTGTTACACGTTATCACGTCATCGATGACCTTGCCTTGACCGTTGGATTTGGTTAGATTGGCGATGTCAAAAGGAATTTGCCCGATTTGGGCAACCGCCACCCCGTCTGCAAATAGGCTCACCTGTGGCAAGCGAGTGCGTTCACCGTCCGCCAAGGCGACTTTTAGGCACGATGCCCCTTCAGACTCCACTGCGATGACCTTGACGTGCGGAGCGACTTCGCCCAAAAATGCCGACACGCCTGCCACCAAGCCACCACCGCCCACAGGCACAAAGACGTACTCCATGTCTCGCCAGTCCTGCGACAGCTCCAACGCCACCGTGCCTTGCCCTGCAATCACAAGCTCATCATCATAAGGAGCGATGTAGGTCATGCCGTCTGTGGTTGCCTTGTCTATGGCAAAGCGGTTGGCTTCATCAAAACTGTCGCCATGCAAATGCACCGTACCGCCAAAGGCTTTGACTGCTTGCACCTTAATGTCGGGCGTGGTTTTTGGCATGACGATTAGGTTGTTAAGGTTTAGGCGGTTTGCCGAGTAGGCGACCCCTTGGGCGTGGTTGCCAGCGGACGCACAGATGATGCCTTTGGCTTTTTGTTCGTCTGATAATTGGCTGATTTTGTTATACGCCCCACGCAATTTAAAGCTAAATACGGGTTGCAAGTCTTCGCGTTTTAGGCGAATGTCATTGCCAAAGCGTGCGGATAATTTGTCCGCCTGTTCAAGCGGAGTGCGAATGGCAACGTCATAGACGGTGGCGGTGATGATAGAGCGGACGTAGTCGGATAGGGTCATGGCTGGTTACTTATAATGTTAAAAATAATCTCTTCAAAGCCGTGATAAGTGGCATAATAATGACTCTCTTCGGCGGCTTGATACCATTTTTGTTGGGAAAGATAAGGCGTTGTGGTGTCGTTTAGCACCACATGAAAACCTGCTTGATTGGCAATGATAAGCAAGGTCTCTCGCTGTGTGCGACCATTGCCATCAATAAAGGGGTGTATGGCGTTTAGCTCGCCCATGAACTTGGCACTGATTTTGACAAGGGCTTGTTTGTCCATGCCGTGATGTAGTTGGCAAGTTAATTCATCATAGATTTTGGTGAGTTCTTTGGCGATAAATTCAGGACGACAAAAAGGCAATCCCCGCCCTGTGGTGTAATCCCGAAATTGCCCTGCCCACGCATAAAGCTCGCCAAAAAGCTCCTTGTGCATGGCTTGTAAGCCTTGTGGCGATAGGGTTTGGGCGTTTTTTGACAAACCGTGATGTAAGGCATATTCCACAAAAAACGCTTCGGCACGGTCAAGGTCAGCTTGGGCGGTAATGCCAAGTTTATTGACAAGCACGCTTTTGCCAATCTCGCCATAAAAATAACGCTTGGCGGTGGTCTCATCAGAATGTGCCGAACCGATTTTCACGCCTTTATGCCCAAATGCTGTTTAACGGCTTGATAAAACTGTGCCTTGGGGCGGTCAATAACCGTCGTCATAAAACGCTTGTCATCTTGGGTTAGCACAATCCCTTCAATGGCGTTGTTTAGGCGGGTGTAGTTTTGGCGGTGTGTGGTTTGTTGGTTGGTTGTCATTTATCTATCCAAATCAAAATAGCCATGCAAAACATGGCTATTTATATCAAGCATTACGCATCAAGCTGTGCCATGACGTCATCGCTAAAATTGACATTAGTATAGACTTCTTGCACATCGTCCAAATCTTCTAGCATATCAATCATTTTTAGCACACGTTGGGCATCATCGATGTTATCAATGTCGGCATTTGTGCTTGGCGACATGGTAACTTCGGCATTGTCCGCTTTTAGTCCTGCATCGGCTAGTGCGTCCACCACCGCCCCAAAGTCGTTAGGCTCTGTGATGACAAGCAGGCTCTCGCCGTCATTTTCAATATCCGTTGCTCCTGCTTCTAGGGCGACTTCCATGACTTTGTCTTCTAGTGAAATATCATTAAAGACAATCTCGCCACGCTTAGAGAACAAATACGCCACCGAACCTGATGTACCTAGGTTGCCACCGTGTTTACTAAACGCATGACGAACCTCGCCCACCGTGCGATTTACGTTGTCGGTCATGGTCTCCACGATGACTGCCACACCGCCCACGCCATAGCCTTCGTAGGCAATCTCTTGGACGTTGTCGCCTTCTCCGCCCCCTTGCCCACGTTCAATGGCACGTTTAATCACGTCTTTGGTCATGTTGGCGGCGTTGGCTTTTTCTAGCACGGCACGCAGGCGTGGGTTGTTGGCAGGGTCTGGGTCAGAGCCTTTACTGGCGGAGACGATTTCACGAATGATTTTGGTAAAGATTTTGCCTTTTGCGGCATCTTGTTTGGCTTTACGATGTTTGATGTTCGCCCATTTACTATGACCTGCCATAATGCACCTTTTAAATGAAAATAATAAAAATGGGTTATTATACAAGGTTTGGGCAAATTTGCCAATATTTGCTATTTGCAATGCGTGCGATGATGGGTTTCTTGATATTCAGGCGAACCCATGTCAGGATAGCCTTGTGGTGTGCGTGGGGCTAGGATATGGCGTTGGCAATTTGGGTTGTAAGTTGGGTAAGTTTGGGGTGTTTGGCGTTGTTTGTCAGAAAAATCTGCCATGTTCATACAAGCGGTCAGAACAAGGGGTAGTATTAAAATGATGATTTTCATGGTAAATCGAATGTGAAAAGTCTAAAACGCATCAATCATAACAAGAATTTTGTAAAAATACTATCCCAAACTCCAACTTTATTATAAAATATCCCAAAAAATTACCCACAGCTCCCATGCAACTGCCCCGCCATAAAAAAAACCTAACCCTTGCCGAACGCATTCATATCGTCATCGAAGGTACCGACACGCCTGCGGGACGATTTTTTGATGTGGTGCTACTCATCGGTATCGCTCTTAGCGTGGTCGTGGTCATGCTTGACAGTGTGCTGTATTTACGTTTGCAGTATGGCACGCTGTTCTTGTATGCAGAGTGGTTTTTTACCATTTTATTTACCATAGAATATTTATTACGCCTATACTCCGCTCCCAATCGCAAGCGTTATGCGTTTAGCTTTTTTGGGGTGATTGACCTGCTCGCATTATTGCCAAGCTATCTTAGCTACTTTTTTGTGGGAACGCAGTATTTGCTTGTGGTGCGGATTTTGCGGATTTTGCGGATTTTTAGGGTATTTAAGCTCAAATCCTACATGCAACAAGCAGGATTTTTGGCAGCTGCCTTTCGCACCAGTCAGCACAAAATCATCGTCTTTTTCCTGTCATTATTACTGCTTGTGACGATTTTTGGCTCGGTCATGTATGTGGTCGAAGGCCCCGAAAACGGCTACACCAGTATCCCCAAATCCATCTATTGGGCGGTTGTGACTTTGACGACCGTGGGTTATGGCGACATCTCGCCCAAAACTCCGATAGGGCAAGCGATTGCAAGCATGGTGATGATTATGGGTTACTCCATCATTGCCGTGCCGACAGGGATTTTTACCGCTGAGCTGTCACGCACCATGCGACCACAGCTACACCCCATCACTTGCCCAAAATGCGGTAAATTTGGACATGCGTCCAATGCTAAGTTTTGTGATAGATGTGGGCATGATTTGCATTTGTGATTTATCTGTTTTATACTCTCTAAATCATTAAAATACAGAATGCCATGCCTTATCAAACCTGCATTGACTATGACCCAAATATTCGCTTTGCCTTAAATAAATATCACACCTAACAAACTTGAAATTTGCCATAGGCTTTGTAGCAACTGTGTTGATAAATTACAAAAATCAAACTAAAAGCAAATTAATGAATATAACCCACAAAAAAACACACCCCAACAATCATTGAGATGTGTTTATTGACAGCTAATATATTTGGGATTAGCTTTATTTTTTCATAGATTTTTCAGCTTGCTTGGCGGTTTGCTCCAAAAAGCTTGGCAAGGCTTCTGCTACTGCAAACCGACCGATATTAAACAGCGATTTACCCACAATTTTCGCCCCTGCCAATGCCTTACCACCAGCATTGTCTGCATCTTTAAACTCATCAACTGACTCTTTGAGCGACAGATATTTGCCTTCTTTATGATACTCTCGTCTTTGCTCTGCCGTATCTCGCCATCCAGCAATACGCTCACGTTTTTCATCATCGGACAAATCTTTAAAAGACACTCTTTCTTCATAATCATAATCAGACATTTGATTTCTCCTTGTTTATTTGGCGACAACAGACACAATTTTTACTTGACCATTAAATCTTGCCTTGATTTGCTCTTTGGCTTGACTGGCACTACTGGCATTGACGTGCGTAACCATTGTACCCGTAGCGGACGGCTTTTGATATCTTACTTCATATCTTGCCATAACAATTACTCCCAATTTAACTAAAAATGACTACTTTAGGTAACGTTATATTAGCAATTTTTCATTTTAATGTCAATTATAGTGCGTGAACTTTTATAACGTGAACTTATAAAGCGTTATTTTATAAGGAATTTTTGGGTAATATTCCAGTTTTAATTTGGACAATCCCATGACCCAAACCGACCCCCTAAAATCTTTTGGTTTACGCCTAGTAGAAATCCGCAAAGCCAAAGGCTTATCCCAAGAAAAACTCGCCCTAGAAAGTGGACTTGCCAGAAGCTACCTAAGCGGTGTGGAACGTGGCTTACGCAACATCGCCCTTATCAATATTCACAAACTTGCCGACACCTTAGATGTCGCTCCGTCTGTCTTGCTTGAACCACCAAGCACACCAACACCTTGATGAATTTATGGCAATAAAAAACCGTCTAAATCTAGACGGTTCTGCCAAAATACAATAGACTTCTTTCCAAACCCTGATTTTTATGGATTTTTAAAAACTTCAACCCCAATACTTATAAGGGTTTATTTTTAGTTTGGAAAGAGATTTATTAGAGCAAATTACCCCACCCAAAATCTCGTACCACCTTACCAAAGTCATCATCAATCGGAGCAACCACCGTGATACGCTTGCCACTCATGTCATCAAATGCCAAAGTATGAGCGTGAAGCAGTAGCCTTGATACACCCGTAAACTCTGCCACCGCACGATTTTGGGCGGTGTCGCCATGCGTGGTATCGCCGACAATCGGGTGAAATAGGTGCGTCATGTGCCGTCTTAGTTGGTGCTTTCGCCCTGCGATTGGGACGAGTTTCATCAGACTGTACCGAGATGTGGCGTATCTATCCACCGACACAAAGGGCATTTCACAGGTTGCCAAGTTCTCATAATCGGTTATGGCGGACTCTGGCTCTTTATCCGTTTTGGCAAATTTATCAGCGATTTTGTCAAGTTTGACCTTTAAAGGATAATCAATCCGCCCACCACCCAAAAGATACCCACGCACCACCGCCAGATAGGATTTATCTACCGTGTGATGTTCAAATTGCCCTGACAACGTCCGTGCCACATCAGACGACTTGGCAAATAGTAGTACGCCTGATGTTGGGCGGTCTAGCCGATGAACAGGGAAAACGTGGCACCCAAGCATATCTCGCAACACCGTCATCGCAAACACCGTCTCATGCTTGTCAAGCCACGAGCGATGAACCAGCATACCAGCAGGCTTATTTACCGCCACCACGTCATCATCTTGATATAAAATTTGTAGCATTGTCATTTCCAATTTATTTAGCTTGCCTGTGAGAGCGACTGGGGCAGTATTTTACCTTGCCACAACAAAGAATGCCAGTTTACCTTGCAATTTATTCATATCATAAGATTGCACCAAAGCATCGGTTTTATTTTACTTTTACCCCCAAGAGCGTGTAAAATAGCACCTTTTAGACACATCACACCCATGAAAGCCCTACTTGACTACATTCCCATCATTGTCTTTTTTTATCTGTACAAGACCACAGACAAGGACAATCCTGCCCACCCCCTACTGACCGCCATTGGGCTGACAGGGGGCGAGAGCAATAATCACATCATCGTGGCGACCGCAGGGCTGACCCTTGCCACGCTTGTCGTGTATGGCTTTTTATTTGTCAGTCAAAAATTTCGTCTGCAAAAACAGCAAATTTTTGTGCTACTTATGACCGTGGTGTTTGGCGGGCTGACCCTTGCCTTGCGAGATGATTTTTATATTCGCCTAAAAGCGATTTTGATTAATTTGGGCTTTGCTCTCGCCTTATTCTTATCGCCATTTTTTCTAAGCAACAAAGAATCCGCCATTCAAAAGCTATTCACCCCCATTTTTGAGTTGTCGTCATCGGCATGGAAAAAGCTCAATCTAGCATGGGCAGGATTTTTTGTACTCATGGCAAGCCTGCACGCCTTTTTTGCCTTTGTCTTTATGAGAGGCGAGTACTGGGGCGAGTTTACCGCCTTTGGCGATATTATTGTCATGATCAGTTTTATGGTCGGTATGTTTGTCGTTCTGCGTAAGCATATCAAGATAGATGAAACGGCGATAAAAAAATAATTTTAATTTGACATTTAAAATCATTTAACTTCAAAATACACCAATTACAGTAGGGTGCGTATTACGCACCTATTAAGTAGAAAATCTTATTGGTGCATACCACGCACCACCCAAATCAACCCCAAAATTAGGAAAACCCATGCCTTTATTTGCCATCATCGGTCATGATGTCGCCGACAGCTCCGCCAAACGTGCTAAGATTCGCCCTGCTCACATTGAGCGACTGACCGCTCTACACGCCCAGAACCGACTTGTCATCGCAGGCCCTACACCCATCAATCATGGCGAACCTGTCATGAGTGGCAGTCTCATCATCGCCCACTTTAATGACATAGATGAGGCACGAGCATGGGTAAATGACGAACCCTATCTGCATGGCGGTGTGTACAGTCATGTAGACATCAAGCCCTTTATCCAAGCCTTGTCTGCTAACGGCAGTGGTGCGTGAGGGTTGCCATGAAAGTTGTCATTATGATTGCCCTGCTTGTCATTGCCCCACTGTCTATATCAAGCCTTGCTCAGACTGCTTTGACAAACACAGCTGACACGCCTGCCACTACCAGCCAGCATTTGGGTGAGAGTGAACATACAGAAAATGAAGCCCCTACCAGCCTGCACAGCCCTAACGCCCCAACATTGGCACAACTTGCCAAACCTGACGACAATCAATTATCTCGTGCCAATATCGAACTGCTTGCCAAAAACAGCCAACTACAAGGACGCATTGACGAATTAACCACACAAGTTAATGTCTTGGTGAATGAACGTAGTGGACAGTTGTTTCTTTATGGCGTCATCAGTACTTTGGCATCGTTCACTCTTGGCTTTATTCTCGCCTCACTCATCATAAAACGCAAATAAATCAACCTAATAAACAATGATACAAACCGCACACGTTACATGGCAAACCGATAATTTGGGGAAAATCACACCCATCTCCGAACAATTTGATGACATTTATTTTTCAAAAGCGGGCGGTTTTGATGAGAGCAATCATGTCTTTTTGGAGAGTAATGACCTGCCAGAGCGCTTTGCAAATCTGCATGATAATGAACATTTTGTCATCATGGAAACAGGTTTTGGTACAGGGCTAAACTTTTTGGCAACCTGTCTACTTTGGCAAAAAGTCGTCACATCATCTGCTCGTCTGTATTTTGTCAGTACCGAAAAATATCCGCTTAGTCATGCTGATTTAACCACTGCCCTATTGGCATGGCAAAATGAAAAAACCAACCCATTCATCACAACTTTACTGGATGATTACCCACTGGCATTATCAGGCTGTCATCGCCTGCATTTTGGTAATATTTGCCTTGATTTATGGCTTGGGGATGCACATGACAGCTTTGCAAGCATGCACACCAAAACAGGACAGGCGGACGCATGGTTTTTGGATGGTTTTGCTCCTAGCAAAAACCATGAACTGTGGTCAGATGAGATTTTTAATCAAATCAAACGCTTATCCAAATCTGATGCCACTCTCGCCACTTTTACCAGCAGTGGGGCGGTCAGACGAGCCTTGACGGCTATCGGCATGAGTGTGAATAAAATCAAAGGCTTTGGGCATAAGCGTGAGATGATAACCGCCAAATTTGACAGAACCGTCGCCATCAAACCCACCCCAAAGACAGCCATCATCGTCGGAACTGGCGTATCGGGGTTATTTACCGCACACGCTTTGGCAAGTCGTGGTGTGTCAGTAACGCTCACTGACAAAATCGCCCCGCTATCAGGAGCATCGGGCAATCCAAAAGCTCTATTTGCCCCCAAACTAACTCAATTATCAGACGCCCCCAACCATCTGCCAACGGTCAGCTTTTTATATGCTGAGCGGATTTATCAAACCTTTAATCAATTGGCAAAAGATGAAATATTTACCCAAACAGGGGCGATGGATTTTTTATTACCCACACAAAAATCACATGATAAACTTGCCCATTTGGCAAACAGTTATCCTGATGAATTAATTAGCATCGTCAATGATGATTTTAATTTGAATAATGATGATTTTAATAAGCAAATCATTAACACCCATACGCCCAAAGCAGGACTGATTGACACCCATAAATTAGCAGATTTCATTCTATCAAATCCCTTAATTCATTTTGAGCATTTTCATGCCAACAACGTCATAAAAGAGCATGACAAATGGATGCTAAAAAATGCCAATGACCAATTATCCGCTGATATTGTCATCATTTGTGCAGGTTTTGAAAGTCATCTATTAAATGATGAGTTGTTTAATCCCAGAAAGATTCGTGGACAAGTCTCATGGCTTGGCATTGACCAGCACTGTGATGAGCTAAAAGCCAAACTTGCCACACCGATAAAGTATGATGGTTATTGTGCCACCTTTGATAAAGATGACACGCTTACTTTCTTAATGGGGGCAAGTTTTGTACGCAATGATACTAACACATCGGTACGTGATGATGAACATGAGTTTAATTTGAATAAGTTTCGCCAAAGTCTGCCAAATCTTGCCAACGAACTCAATGTCAATCTGGCAGATTTGCATGGGCGGGCAAGCATACGAGCCCAAACGCCTGATTATCATCCACTTGTTGGGCAGGTTGGCAGGCATGATGGGCTGTATACCGTCTATGGCATGGGGTCAAAGGGATTTAGTTTTGCTCCATTATGTGGTGAGATTTTGGCAGGGCTGATTTTTGATGAGCCGTTACCCATCTCTTATGTACTACTAAACAAATTAACCCCAAACCGTCCACGCTTACAAACACCGATTGACCAAAACCGATGAATTTAATACAAAAACCGTCATGTTTTGGTAACTTAGCACACACGGTTTTATGATTTTAACCATATTTTAACCAGATTTTAAAAAGCCATGATAAAAGCTCATACTCTAAATACACACACCCACGCTTGCACCATCATCGCCCATAAAAATCATGCACTCCCATCAGGCACTTTTGTCATCGGCATCGATGAGGTTGGGCGTGGTTCACTATTTGGGCAAATGACCGTTGGGGCGGTGATTTTGGATAATAACCTTACGGGCGAATTTGGACAAATTGATTTGGCAGGCACGCCCATATCTTCTATTAATGACAGTAAAAAGCTGTCTGAAAAAAAGCGGAATTTGCTCTTTGAACCCATCAAACAGACCTGCCAAAGTTATGCTTTAATTGACATACCTGCATTCGTCATTGATGCCATCGACATTTATCAAGCCACTCTGCTTGGCATGAGACTGGCAATTGAACATTTGATTATGTTAAATAATATCGGCATTCACGACAACCCTGTTATCATGATAGATGGCAATGCCATGCCCCTGTTGTCCAACGACTTTGCCCCATTTGGGTCGTGCATTCATACACTCATCAAAGGTGACGGCATTCACACATCCATCGCCTGTGCCAGCGTCCTTGCCAAAGTTCATCGTGATAACATCATGAGTGATTACGCCAAGATTTATCCTGATTATGGACTAGAAAAACACAAAGGCTATGCCAGCAAAATACACCGTGATGCCATTCATAAGTATGGGATACTGCCCGAGCATCGTAAAAGTTTTAACCCCATGCAAGCCATATTGGCAAGTCAGCTTTTTTAAATGCTCATTGATGACAAACCCTCATGATAAATCATCATTCAAATTTTTATGCTGTTTTATCATCACCTTTAATATTTCATTATTTTTATCAAATCTGGCACATTCAGGACACATCAAAAGATGAAATCTCACCATCATTTTTTGTGACAAAGTCAATGGTTCATCTTGTGATAAACTCATAAGCTCAGTCATTTTTTGGCAATTTTTAAATCGTTTCATTGTACCCTCTAAACAAACCATTTTACCGATAAACACATTTGCAATCTTAATCTGGCTCTATGTAATAACACATATAAATTTTGGCGAGTAATGTTTAAATTTTGGCAAATCTCATCACTGCCCAATTCTATATATTCCTTCATCAAAAAAACCTGTGCCTGCTCTTTTGGCAAATTTTGTAAACATAATTCCAATACTTGCCAAAATTCATCATTCTCAGCAGTTTCATGCGGACTTGTCCAGCAATTATCAAAACCATTTGGTGATGAACCATGTTGCCAACGTCCAATATCATCAAACAGCATGGATAAAAATTCATCATCGTCATTTTCTCTCATCTCGCTGATGGTTACATAATGTTTATTTTGGCGAATAAAGTCGGCAATTTTATTTTTCAAAATGGCAAATACCCACGTTTTAAAGGCGGACTTTCCTTGAAAACTATCGGCATATTTTAAGGCATTCACCAAAGTATCTTGTACCACATCTTTGGCGTGTTGTTCATGATTTAACTGATTGTACGCAAAAGAAAACATGGCTTGATATATCTCATCCATGCTTTTTTTATCAAAGTGGTGTAAATTGATTTGGTGCATTTTTATAAAATTCTCAATAATTCAATGGGTCAAGAAAAATGAACAAAGCCACATAAATGGTACGTTATGAATATCTGATGATATTATTTTAACATTGGCAGACTTTTATTTAACCAAAAATCCACACTGATAATACGCCCCGCCCCATAAATAATCAGCACAAGCAACATAATAAAATACGTCATGCCAAATTCTACGCCATTATTTAAAATCACAAAATTCCCTGTTTCGGTAAGCCAGTCATAATTACCATAGGATTGTAAAATTTCACGAGCCTTATTTAATCGCTCACCTGCTTGTATGGAATTATCCAAACTTGCCTGCCCATACCTGCCAAATAATTGGGCGATGTTTGTCGTTGGATTCGTTGGAGCGATGGCATGCCAACCATTTTTTAAATGCACCAATAACATGGCAAATGCCATGGTGATTGCCAATAATAGACCAAATAAACGTGTTGCCACCCCTAATAACAATGCCACACCACCAATCAATTCGGCGATAATGACCACGACCACCCAAAAGGATGCAAAAGGCAAACCAAGCCCCCAATCACCATTACCAAACCACGCCACTGTATCATAAAATGAGTGGTATTTGGTCAGCCCTGCCATGATAAAAATCGGAGCAAGATACAAACGTATTGCTAGCAGTGGTAAAAAGTCTATTTTTTTCAAAGACACAACCAATTTGTCATAATAAGCAACATATTTATTCATCATAAATCTCCTTATCTTTTATAAAAAATTTGGTTGTCTAGCATGGTATTTAATAAGTCATCAAATGATGATTTTATATCATTTAAAATCTCATCATTTAATTCAAAGGTTTTTTGTAGTTGTAATAATAATTCATCAGTATTTTGATAACACACGCCTTGCTTTTGCTTTTCTTGAATAAAGGTCAATATGATAAATGTCAATTGGTCAATTGCCATAAATGCGGTTTTAAAGACATTATCCATACATTGACGACATACCACCAAAAACGTCGGCTGTTTTTTATTGGGTAAAAATGACACGCTAATGTCTTGTACCATCCATTCATAATACAAAATCTGGGCGGTATGATTGATGATAATAGGTTCATTTTGATGAATAAAAACAGGCTTAGGGCTGTCATTGGGCAGATTATCCACATACAGCTCCACCCATTCATAATGAACAAATTGAGATAAATAAAGTGGCAAGGAAAATTTATTCAAAACATCATCTGTCAAATAACCAACAAACTGCTCATTAATTTCACTAAAATACGGACTTGTCATATCACCATGTTTTATAAAATCTTTGATGAGATTTTGCCAAAGCGATGCACCAAAATGCACTTCAATGATTTTACGAGTAATGGGAAAGCATTGGTTTATAAAGCCAGAGATGTTATTATAAATCAAATGTTGGTATAACTGCCCAACACGAGAAGACACGGTATCACCATCATCGTGTTTTTGCTTTCTAATATAATCACCAAATTCACGCTGAAAGCTGCGTAAATTGGGTGCTTTATCTGTCATCATTACCATAAGAATTTATTAAACCATTAAGCCAATTTAGTTACGGTGTTATTTTTGTGGATTTGTTGAATTTCTCGGATAAATTTTACTTCACGGGTAAGCTCGCTAAGTTTTGGAAAGTTAAAATCACGCTCCAAACAAGTTGGAATTTTATCCGCCGTTTTGCCCGTTTTGGCAAAAATCAACTCATAAGCATCATTTAGCAATGCCCAAACACGCTCTACCACGCCATCGCCATGTGTATCCACAATCAGACCATCATCGTCCACATAATGTCCTGCCACATGTAAATAACACGTCCGCTCTAAGGGTAATTCACGCAAATATTGGTGTGGGTCAAAACCAAAGTTCTGACTATTGACAAAAATATTATTCACATCCAAATGCAACAAACAATCCGCCTCTTTTATCACCGCTGAAATGAATTCACTGTCAGACATTTGGCTTTGAGAGGGTAGATAATAGTATGAGGCATTTTCAATACCGATTTGAGAGCCTAAAATGTCCTGTACTTTTTTTATGCGGTCAGCCACCCAAAATACCGCTTCTTGGGTGCAAGGTATGGGCAATAAATCGTATAAATGTCCTTTATCATCACCACACCAAGACAGATGCTCGGTGAATAAATTCATGCCGTGTGATTTCATGAATGTTTTGATATTATTGACATGAGTAATGTCCAATTCTTTTGAACTGCCAATAGATAAAGAAAGTCCATGACAGATGAATGAAAACCGTTCGGTATAAGCACGTAAGATACTTTCAAAACGACCGCCCATCATGCCTTGGGAATTTATCCAATTTTCAGGCGAGACCTCAAAAAAATCAATATGGCTTAATTGATAAATGGCATTGACATCATCAAGAGACATTTGTGGTAATAATTCACGGCGAAAGCCAAGCCCTGCCCCATGTGGTGATTTGTTATCTGTCATGTCTGTCTTTTTACTTATTGAGGTTTTTACTTATTGAGGTTTTTATTAGCATGGTATTTACAGGTGCTGATGCCCAAAAGATGATAAATGGGGCAAAAATTCATAAAGCCTGTCAATAAAGGCACAAGCCCAACGATTGCCCACCACGAACCAAAATAAGCACCCACACCAATAATAACGATACCCAAAACAATTCGCACGATTTTATCGGGTTTGCCAACATTAATTTTCATAAAAAATCCCTTAACGATAGCCTTGTTGTTTTAAATCTTCATAACCGCCGTGATTGGTAACATTGGTATAACCCAATTTAAGCAGTTGCGTACGAGCAACCTCGGCACGTCTGCCACTACGACAATATAGATTGATGGGACTGTCTTTATTAGGTTCAATGGCAAAGATACGTTTGGTGATATCATCAACAGGGACATTGATGCTATCTGTCAAATGACCCGCTTGATATTCTTCTGGGGTGCGAACATCAATCCAAACGCCTTTTGCCTTTGGTGTGATTGGTGTTTGAACCTGTGTTTGGGTTGTATTGTCTTTGATGGGCATGTTGGCAAAACTGTTACATGCTGTCAATCCAAACACACCCATGATGATGGTCAGAGTAAATTTTTTCATAACATACCTTTATAAAAAACCATTTTAAAATTGAGCAAATAAATCATTTAATGATTCGCTCATGGTTGGATGCGTAAAAATTTGTCCTTTAAAATAATCTGCTTTAACGCCATTATCCATTGCCAATTTAAATAAGTTGATAATCTCATGGCTGTCATCACAAAACAGCGTAACACCCAAAATCTCATTGGTGTCTTTATCCACAACCGCTTTTAATAAACCTTTGGTGTTGCCTGTCATTTTGGCTTTAACAATGTTTTGGGCGGCTAAGGTTGCTACTTGATAATTTTTACCACTTGCTTGGGCTTGTTTTTCACTCATGCCAATTTGTGATAAAGGCGGTGTGATAAAGACGCTGGTTGGGAAGATATTGCGGTCAGCGCTTTGGCGTGTGCCACTGCCAAACAAATCATCTGCCACAATGCGATAATCATCAAGCGAGATATAAGTAAATTGTGGTGAGCCTGCAACATCGCCCATGGCCCAAATATTGTTTGTGGCTTTTAGTTTATCATCACACACCACATAACCACGCTCATCTAATTGCACGCTTGTGTTTTGTAGGTTTAGACTGTTTGTGTTGGGCTGTCTGCCAATGGCAATAAGCACGGCATCAGCATCTAGGGTCAGTTTATCGGTGATGACCTGAGTGTGGGTATCTTGATGTCTAAACTCTTGGACGTCTTGCCCCAAATGCAACTCAATACCACGCTCATCTAACAAATCAAGGACAATTTCACGCACATCATCATCAACGTTTGCTAAAAACTCCTCCGACCGCTCAACAATGCTTACTTGACTGCCAAAGGCGTGATACATAAAGGCAAATTCAAGAGCGATGAATCCTGCACCCACGATGACCAATCGCTTGGGGGTGGTTTTTTGCGTATCACCTAAGTTTAACAGCCCTGTACTGTCATAAATACGCTCACCATCCACGCCTGCCACGTTTGGCATAATAGGGGTTGCACCTGTGTTGATAAAAATCCGCTCAGCACGCACCGTCTCGCCTGTGGATAGGGTAACGGTATTATCATCAACAAAACTTGCCTGTGCGGTAATGACACGCACGTTTGATAAATCATTGATTTTTTTAAAATTTGCTTCACGCAAAGTACTGATAAGGGCATCTTTGTTTTGCATGGCTTCATCAAAACCATCCGTTTTGGCTTCATGAATCAGTTTTTTTGAGGGAATACAGCCCACGTTAATACACGTTCCACCATACATTTTGTCCGATTGCTCAACCAAAATAGTACTCTGACCATGTTTATCAAACAGTCCTGCCAATGTTTTGCCTGCTTTACCAAAGCCGATGATTAAGTTTTTGGTTTGTATCATTATTTTTCTCCGACTCACCCATCAAAAAGAGCGTTAAATAAGTAAAAAGAACGAAAGTCAAGGTTACAAAACATCATAACCTTGTATTTGCCATCAAAAAAATGTTTATTTTGAACCGCCACAACTGGCATTGGCGTTTTTATCAGTGCTTGCCCCACAAGCAGCAGATGCTGATTTGTCAGCATTGGCGGTACTTGCTCCACAACTGGCAGATGCTGATTTGTCCCCCATGGTCGCACTACATCCTGCTTCACCGCATTTACCCTCACCGCATTTGCCTTCGGCGGTTTTGGTGTCGGAGACGACTGCTTGATTGGGCTGGGCGGTATCAGCATTTTGATAGCCTTGTGCCAGTGGCTGTGCTTGCATTTTTTCCTCTTTGCAAGCACTCAGCCCTGTCGCTAGTAAGGTTGCTGCTGCAAGGCCTGTGATTTTACGGTTAAGATTTGACATAATAAACTCCGATTGAACATCATAAACCATTCTATGATATACCTTAGACGGACGTGGAGCAAATATCTTACAAATATTTTTAAATTTTTTAAAAATTATTGTCATACCCCTTATGTTTTAGGTGCAAACGTATTTTAGCACGCTCTTTTTTATGGCGTGTTTTGGGGTTGTCTTTATCATGAACACCACCCTTTTTTAATAAAGGGTTTAAGGCGGTTTGGTTGCGTACTTTAATCGCACTTGGGTAAATTGGGTGATTTGCCAATTTTTCGCCAAGTTTGATAAGCTCTTTTTGGTTTTTCATATTATTTTCCTATGTTGGACTAAATCAAAATATATTTTAGAATTTGGACGTATAAGAGTAATTTATTCACCCCAAAATCCAAATTTAACACAGGGCAAATGTAATTTGCCCCTGCACTTATTTTACAAAATGACAAATAAAAAAATCAGATAGTAGTCCAAAAATCATTCATCACCCCTTAATACACATCACCTGCTTTAAGGTATGCACTACCTCCACCAAATCGGTTTGGTCTGCCTTGCCCTCATGGAAATCTTTCTATGCCCGCGGAATTTCGTCCAGCACGCCCTTATCTTTACGGCATTCGATACCGTCCGTTTGGCTCACCAAATCCGCCAAGCCAAACTCACGCACCGCACGCCCCCTGCTCATTTTTCGCCCTGCCCCATGCGAACACGAACAAAAACTCTCGCTATTGCCACGCCCACGCACGATATAGGATTTCGCCCCCATAGAGCCAGGGATAATGCCAAGCTCGCCCTCATAGGCACTAATCGCCCCCTTGCGAGTTACATAGACCGAACTGCCAAAATGCCTCTCACGGCTGACATAGTTGTGATGACAGTTTATCGCCTCTTTGGTTACGGTAAAGCGGGGAAATTGTGCGTCTTTGCTTTGTAAGGCTTTGATAATGAGTCTCATCATCTCCTTGCGGTTTTCGGTCGCATAGTCCTGAGCCCAGCCCACCGCCTCAATATAATCCTCAAAAAACGGCGTACCCTGTGCCAAATACGACAGCTCACGGTCAGGAATATAACCAAAACACGTCTCATTCACTTTTTTGGCAAGACTGATAAAATACTCGCCAATACACGAGCCAATCCCACGAGAACCAGAGTGAAGCATAATCCACACGTCATCGTTCTCGTCCACGCACAGCTCAATAAAGTGATTGCCACCGCCCAACGTGCCAAGCTGTTTTGCCCACGTTCTGTCAAAGTTACTCATCATTTTCAATAAGCCCTTGTGCTTGTCGGTAATTTTTTTGAGACGAATGGCAAGCGGGTCAAGCGTACTCATTTTTGCCATGATTTGCTTGTGCTTTTCAAAGCCGACAGGGACGTGTTTTTCAATGGCAAGGCGGGCAGGTTTTAGGTTGTCGGGCAACTGCTCTGCCTTGATAGACAGGCGTAGGGCGTTCATGCCACAGCCAATATCCACACCCACCGCAGACGGGATGATAGGCGATGTGGTGGGAATCACGCTCCCCACAGTCGCCCCCTTGCCCGCATGAACGTCAGGCATGACGGCGATATGGCTATGGATAAATTGCAACTGGCTCATCGCGTAGAGCTGATTTAACGCCTTTTGTTCCACGTCTTTGGTAAAGATTTTGACAGGCACGCCATTGTTGCCATTTTCATTTAAAATAAGTCCGATACTCATAAAATTATTTCTCTTTTGGGTTGGTTTGGGGATTTAGATAAAGGAGCATTAACATTAGCACAAATTTATGATATGTAGGTGTAGGGACATGCTGAGCACGTCCAATAAAATCGTTATATCATCAAGATGTGTGCAACACGCCCCTACAAAGCCTGTGATAAATATTAATTTCATTAGGTGTATTTAAAAAAAACCAAATTTTTGATATAAAACTCCCCAACCAAAAATCATTCAATTTTTAGCTAAAACAAATAAATACAAATTAAAAAGACAATACTTCCCCAATCATTTTTAAATATAAAAATGACAAATAAATGATAAAATTTTGGGAAAAGAAAACCGTCAAAAATGATAAAGCAGTTTATCAATTTTTAAGACAAATCTTAGCGATTTTTTGGGCAAATTTTAGACAATAAAAAACGGTGAAAGCCTTGTAGATTAAGGCTTGCCACCGTCTTTATGTGTTTGGCTTGATATAAGGCTTATATCAAAAATGATTTGCCCAAACAGTCAAAACGGCTGGTCTTTTTTGAATTACAAAGATTGTAAGATACAGACATTGTTTTACTCCTATTGCTGTTTGGGTGAATGAAATGCACCAAGCGTATTTGGTGCGTGAATGCGTATATGATAAGCGATAAAAATAAAAAGTCAAGGGGTTTTTAAAAATTTTTATAAAAATCCCAAACAGTCATACATATCGCCAACTTTCTTTATCAAAATGAATAATGTAAAATAATGGCACGCTTTTTATGCTGATATTCTCTTTGTCTTTTTCTAAAATTATCATAGAGCCTGTTTCTAATTTGCCTTTTTGATTAAATTCCAATTCTTTGATTTTTACCGATTGGGTAATGCCATTATCAGCAAGTGTTTCATGATAAGGCTCGCCCGTATGCCCATAAAAATGATAACAAAAAGCGATATTATCCAATGCGTCTGCCACGTCAGATGAACCATAACCACGAATACTTTCGATTGGTTTGTCATGAGTGATTAAAATATCTATGTCGCCACAGGTTTTATAGAGCTTTTTTAATTGTTCTCGTTCATAGTTTTGGATAAACGTTTTATGCTCTCGCCCTTTTCTATCGCCAATTCGCCCAATGCCCAATAGGCTAATGCTGTCGGTGTCATTGGTTAATATGAGTGGAAAGCCTGTTTTTAATACCCGAATTTTTTGATAACAATCAATATGAAAATAAGGCAAATTTTTATCGCTGTTATTTTCTAAATTATCCAAAAAATCATGGTCTTCGTGATTGCCACGCACGGCATACATGGGGATATTGAGCGTATTTAAAAATTTGGCAATGTCACTATCCATTTTGACAAAATTATCCATAAAACCCAACTCATCTCTGTCATGTCTGGCGTGTCTTAATGTCGCTTTATCCATGTTGTTTTTGTCAGGAAATACTCCCATGTCGCCACATTGAATAATGGCATCAATCGCTTGTCCTGTCAGGGTTTGATAATAATCCACCAATTTAAAGGGTAATAAAAATTTACCATGAATGTCCGCAAAAATCGCCAATCTTAGCATATCATTCCTTAATATTTTTAATTAACACCGCCCGATTCTCATCAAACGCATTTAGGGCATTTATTATCATCACTTTTTCATATTGCCAAATGTTATTTTTATCAATATTTGCCAAATGAATTTTTTGAGCTTCCAATAAATACGCTCGCTGAGTGCCTTGTAATAATGGTGTATCAGGCGTGTACCAGTGATTGTCTTTTAAAAATAATAAATTGCCAATAGAACAATCCGTAACCAAGCCGTTTTTTATAATGATAATTTCATCACAATCTCCCTTTTGGGATAATAAATCATTTAACAAATTCCTATCATCATATTTATACGTATAATCTATATAATTACATTCAATGAGTTTAAAAGATTGGATATTTTTTGGTATATAATCAAAATATTGTACTTTTATGTCATGTTTGTCATAAGTAACACGGCAACGGATAAATTTATTATCAAACTCATCAGAAATGTTAATAATATTGGCAATATCATCAATCATGCTTTGACAATGTAAAAATAACTGCCCCTGTTTAAATCGTCTATTATGATAATCCAGATTTAAAATACGCCCATTATTTATGGCAAGCGTCTCAAAAAGCATGGTTAATCCAGTTTTTTCCATTTAATTTCAACTGCCGTCATCTCGCCCACAACCGTTTGTTTTAGGTCTCGTGCCATCTCAAATGTGGTTGGCGATGTGGGGATATGCACCGCCATCAGCTCAGCTTGGGTCTGCGGATAACGTGGGTTTTGGGTGGGGTTGGCATAGCCGTGTGGGTAGATGGGAGAGCCGTTTGATAGGTCGTATTTGTCGCTGGCACCAAAAGCGTGTAGGCTCTCATGAGCAATGACCACATTATTATTAGCACCTCTTTTTGATGCCCCAAACAGATTAACAGTACCAATACGTCCATTTTGTAGGGCGGTTGAGGTCTCGGTGATGATTTTTTTACTGGGATGATGGTACTGCAAAAATAACCGTAAATTGGTTGGTACGCCAATATCGTGAGTGTGTTTATAAGCATAATAGCGAAATTTTAAACTCCAAATAATGGCATCAATCACAGTGCCATTTCTTGGCACAACAGGGGGCACAACCTTAACCTCTTGCCCTAGCCGATAATAAAAACTGGCGTTTTGACCATATTTTTTACTTTGGGCGTTCAGATAATTTTCTATCTCTTGAAAATCTTTGTCAGATAGACTTGCAATATACCCAGCAACCTCTGGCGAGTTATCTACGTTAATAGGATACATGGCGACATAGACAGGCTTTTGCCAATCGTGGTTCTTATCACGAAAGCTATTAGTAGCGACGATGAGTAAAATGCAAAGTAGGATAAGAATGCGGATGTTTTTGAACATATTAATCCATGATTTGTAATAACAACTGTCGCAATTGCACGCCCATGGCATATGCCAAATTCACAGGAACGGCATTGCCGATTTGTTTGTACTGCTGAGACAATGAACCTGCAAACTGCCAATCATCAGGGAAAGTTTGTATACGAGCATACTCACGCACCCTAAGCGGACGGGTTTCGTCAGGGTGGCAACGTTCGGTTTGGTTTTGGGCGGGCGAACACGTCAAAGTCAAACTCGGCTCATGCCAACCCAAACGCCTTGCCATGCCTGTACGCCCACCGCCCAAAAAATAGCTTTTTTTCATGTAAGCACGAGCCACTTCATCAGGCAAATCACGCCAACAGCCCCCTTGTGGCACAAGGTCTAGCACCGATCTTTTGTGTTCTGGATAAATTTGTCCGTCCGACATCGGCACATCACAATCAAACAGTTCACCTGCTTTTAAAGCGTCCGTCATGGTCATGGGACGATGATAAGGCGTGGGCCACACAAAATCCACCTTATCCGCCAAATCTTCACGAACACCCACAATAAAAATCCGCTCTCTTTTTTGTGGCACACGAAAATTAACAGCATTTAATACTTTTGGCTCAATCACACGATAACCCAATGTTGTGATCGTCTGTTTAATGGTTGCAAGCGTTCTGCCTTTATCGTGATTTAACAGACCCTTGACGTTCTCGCCCAAAACAACCTTGGGATTAATCTCTTTTATGGCACGGGCAAATTCAAAAAACATCGTCCCCCGAATATCATTAAAACCTTCGCCTTTTCCCGCATAAGAAAATGCCTGACAAGGAAATCCACCTGATAAAAAATCAACCTTATCACGATAAGAGTGAAAATCCACCGTAGAAATATCCTGCTCTAAAATATGCCAATTGGGACGATTTTGGCGTAATGTTTGACAAGCATATTTATCCACTTCATTAAATAACACCGCTTCAAATCCTGCTTTTTCAAGACCCAAAGCCAATCCACCCGCCCCTGCAAATAATTCAATACTACTAATTTTTTTATCAGAACGAATATAGGATTGTTGATTTAGTATTTTATCATCAAATAATGATAAATTTGTCATGACAACCCCAAATAAAAGTTATCAAATCCTTGATATTTTTAAATGTGATTAAATACAAACTGGTCAGAATATGCTCAATATTTTGTTCTTGTATGTCTGATAATACCGTATTTTTAATGATTTGTGTTTTTTCATTTGCCAATACATCTTGGATAACGTTTGGCAATATTTGACATAATTGAGCAAAGGCATTGGCATTACCCGTTACCAATTCATAAAACTTATCAATAGACACTCGGCGAATTTGATTGTGTTTCATGGATTGGTTATCTACTGAACATTGCCATGCGATATTTTGGCTATTTTTGGCAATAATCTCCACAAGCATACAAATGGCATTTGGCTCTTGTAAAATCTTGTGTTGCATTCTCATATATGTTTTTGCCGATGATGAACTGTTCATGGTGTTGTGTTTATTTTTCATCTCTACATAGATTTGTAAAGATGAATTTTCAATATCAAACCCTTGATTAGGAACAGACCAACCGTTTTCTTTACCGATAAAATTAAAAATATTTTGATGAAAATAACCGATATGATTGGTATTAGATTTATCCATTTGACGGCTAATTTCATTATCCAAAATAACAGACAATGCCCCATTATCAAAACCGCCTTGATAAATGGCACTGTCAAATGTTAATTTAATTGGGTCAATTAAGTTTTTATTTAATTTTTTAAAATCAATTTGAAAACGGTATTTTAATACCGTATTTTTGACATGATGATATAAATCATCATCACTAATAAATGACAACCCGTAATTCATAATCCGCTCTTACCCTCTCTTCTTATCCCGTTTTTTAAACCCAGCAATACGTTTACGCTCTCGCATGACTTTGGCTTTATTTTTGATGACGGGATTTTTTTTGCCTTGATATGGGTTGGCGTTTTGTTTAAATTCCACATGAAGGGGCGTGCCTTCTAATTTAAATACCTCACGATAGATATTTTCAAGGTATCGCTGATAGCTTTTTGGCAGACTGCTTGTTTGGTTGCCATGAATGACAATGACAGGTGGATTATGACCGCCTAAGTGAGCATAACGAAGTTTGATACGGCGACCACTTACCATTGGCGGTTGATGGGCCGCCACAGCATCTTGCAAAATCTGCGTAAGACGAGATGTGGACACCTTAAACATGGACGCATCGTACGCCTTATGGATGGATGGATACAGATTACCCACACCATTGCCATACAAGGCAGAAATCAGATGAATCTTAACCCATGGGATAAAGTGAAAACGTCTGTCCATTTCAATTTTGACACTGTCTTTTTGGTCCTGAGTGAGATTATCCCACTTATTAATGGCAATCACAATCGCCCGTCCTGCGTCTAGGGCATAGCCCAGCATATGCAAATCTTGGTCAACAATACCCTCATGGGCATCAATCACTAAGACGACCACATTGGCATCTTTGATGGCTTGTAAGGTCTTGATAACGCTAAATTTTTCTACTTTTTCATCAATCCGTCCACGCCGTCTCACGCCTGCGGTGTCAATGAGCGTATATTGTCGCCCTTCTCGCTCAAAAGGAATATAAATGCTGTCCCTAGTCGTACCAGGCATATCAAACACCACGACACGCTCCTCACCCAAAAGGCGATTGACCAGCGTGGATTTGCCCACATTCGGGCGACCGATGATCGCTAATTTTAAGCCATCTGCCTTGGAATCTTCAACGACTGTTTCAGGCATATCAGCGGTGATGATTTCAAGCAGGCTCGTTACGCCCTTGCCATGGCTGGCACTGGTAGGTATCGGCTCACCAAAACCCAAACCAAAAAACTCAGCAATGGACGCTTCGTGTACACCGTCTGTTTTGTTGGTTACCAAAAAGACAGGCTTGCCCAGTGTGTGCAAAAACCTAGCAATCTCCTCATCACTTGGGGTAAGTCCTGCTCGTGCATCCACAACAAACACAACCATGTCTGCCTCGTAAATGGCGGTGTACGATTGTGTCGCCATGTAGTCATCAATGTTACCCTTGCCATCATCAGCCTCGCCAATACCTCCTGTATCAATGGCGATGAAAGATTTATTTTCAAAAAATACATCGCCATACTGACGGTCTCGGGTCAGTCCTGCCAAATCAGCAACTAGGGCTTGGCGGGATTTGGTGAGTTGGTTAAACAGCGTGGATTTGCCCACATTCGGGCGACCTATAAGGGCAACTACGGATTTTAAGGACATGGTGTTCTCATTTGTTATTTTATAAAACTTGCTATTTTAACATAAAATTGCCAAAGTGGGGCATTTGTCAATTGCCAACTTAGAACATACCAGCAAGAAATACACCAGCAGAACATCACTCCCATGCCTTAGCATACCCTTTTAAAAATCGCAAAAAGGCACTCATGGCAGGCGTGGGAGAACGCCTTTTATGGGTGTAGCACATAAATTTGTGATGAATGCTCGGTTCAACCAAAGGCCTCATGACAAGCCCATGTTGATTAACCCAGTTTTTGGCGTGGGGTAAGGTGATGGTTAATCCAAACCCCATTTGTGCCATGCCAAGAGCGGTAGACAAAAAATTTACCTCATAATCCATCCGAAACAACCGAGATGACAGCTCTTTGGGCAACTCATCTATCAATCTTTGGGTAAAATTACCACGCAAGGTAATGATACGCTCATCTTCAAGCTCACTCCAAGCGATGTGGGAATATTTGGTAAGGGCGTGCGTGGTAGGCAACACCACATAAAAAGGCGATGCAAACAACCCATCTGCCAAAATGTCTGACCCAAGCGTACGTTCAGGCCCAATGCCAATGTCAGCATCAAGCGACTGCACACGGCTGATGACCTCCTCAATGGAGCAGTCAAGCAGTGTTACCTGCACGCTAGGATAAATCGTGCGAAACTCATGAATCAAGCGTGGCATGCCTGATGCGGCGAGCTGTTGGGAGACGGCAAGGCGGATTTTGCCTTGATAAAAGTCCTTTAAATCCTGCGGTTGGTGGTCAAACAATCGCACTTCATCCAAAATCTGCCGTGCGTGTGGGAGCAGTCGCTTGCCTGCATCCGTTAAATGGATTTGGCGAGTGGTGCGGTCAAAGAGCTTGACGTCAAGTTGTTTTTCCATCTCTTTGATGAGTCCACTCAAAGATGATTGGGTTAAGAACAGCTCATCACCTGCCTTGGTAAAACTTCTACAATCGGCAATCATCACAAAGGCTCTAAGCTGTCGCAATGAGACATTCATTGGATTTTCCCATAAATAAATTAAAAAATGATTTGTACAAGCTTTATGCTTATTTGATGATAACTGTCATCAGTTGGCAATGTTTTGTCATCATCTGCCCTTTATTTTAACTTTTATGAAACGGAGTCTCGCATGATGGATTTATTTGAAAACCCAATGGGTCTAAATGGCTTTGAATTTGTAGAATTTGCCTCTCCCACACCCAATTTTTTAGAACCAATTTTTGAAAAAATGGGATTTAGCTTGGTCGCCAAACACCGCTCAAAGGATGTGCTTTTATATCGTCAAGGCGACATCAATTTTATCATCAACAACGAGCCAAAAAGCCACGCCTACTATTTTGCCAAAGAGCATGGGGCGTGTGCCTGTGGCATGGCATTTCGGGTCAAAGATGCTCACAAGCCATACAAGCGTGTCTTTCCATTTATGACATTGATTTTGAGTTTATAGATGGTGTAGACAAGCACCCTGTGGGCTATGGCTTTAAAGTGGTTGACCACTTAACGCACAATGTCTATCGTGAACGTATGAACTACTGGGCGGACTTTTATGAAAGGCTGTTTAATTTTAAAGAAATTCGCTATTTTGACATCAAAGGCGAATACACAGGGCTTGCCAGCCGAGCCATGACCGCCCCAGATGGCAAAATCCGCATTCCTTTGAATGAAGAATCCAAGCAAGGGGGCGGACAAATCGAAGAATATCTCATGGCATTTGGCGGAGAAGGCATTCAGCACATCGCCCTACTTAGCGATGACCTGCTCCCTGCCATCGATGCCTTGCGTGAAGCGGGCATACCGCTAATGACCGCTCCGCCTGATACCTATTATGAGATGATTGATGAGCGACTGCCCAATCATGGCGAGAACATCGCCGAGCTACAAAGCCGCGGCATACTCTTGGACGGCACGACAGATGGCGGACACCCACGCCTGCTTTTGCAAATTTTTTCAGAAACTCAGCTTGGCCCTGTGTTTTTTGAATTCATTCAGCGTAAGGGCGACTATAAAGATGGCTTTGGCGAAGGTAATTTTAAGGCACTCTTTGAGAGCTTGGAGCGAGACCAAATCCGCCGTGGCACGCTTGATGCCAAAACTGCCTAACTGTCAAAAAGGAGCGAGCATGACCACATTAACCCAAGGCGTACACCATGTCGCCTATCGCTGTCGTGATGCCAAACAGACTGTTTTATGGTATCAAAAGCACCTAAACATGGACTTTGTGCTTGCCATTGCCGAAGACAAAGTACCGTCCACAGGCGAGAGCGACCCTTATATGCACGTCTTTTTGGATGCAGGCGGGGGCAATATTTTGGCGTTTTTTGAGCTACCTACCCGTCCTGAAATGGGGCGAGATGAGAACACGCCCATTTGGACTCAGCATTTGGCATTAAAGGTCAAAGACATGGACACCCTGCTTGCCACCAAAGATAGACTCATCAAAGACGGCATTGACGTGCTAGGGCCTGTCAATCATACGCTGTTTTATTCCATTTACTTTTTTGACCCAAGCGGTCATCGTATTGAGCTTGCTTGTGATGTAACAACCGACAAAATGAGCCGTGCTTTGGATAAGGTCAAATGGGAGATGCTAAACGAATGGGCGGACACCAAAAAAGCCCCAAAACACGCCCAATGGGTGCATGACGGCACCGAACCGCCTGATGACAATAAATCTCTTTCCAAACTAAAAATAAACCCTTGTAAGTATTAGGGTTGAAGTTTTTAAAAATCTACAAAAATCAGGGTTTGGAAAGAAGTCTAATTAAGAAAATCCAAACCAACCTAATAAAAAAGGAAATCTATGAAACTTGCTACATTAAGACAACACAACAACACTCCCTTTGGCAGAGATGGCAGACTGGTTGTGATTAGCCGTGATTTAAGTCGCTTTTTATTTTGTGATGAGATTGCCACATTACAAGATGCCCTAGACAACTGGGCAAATAGCGAGCCAATCTTACAAAATATTTATAAAAAACTAAACGATGATGATGGCGTGGGTATGCCCTTTGTTGTCAAAGACTGCCATTCGCCCCTGCCTAGGGCTTATGGCTGGGCGGACGGCTCGGCATATCTGAACCATGTCGAGCTTGTGCGAAAAGCCCGTAATTCAGAAGTGCCTGAGTCCTTTTATGATGACCCACTGATGTATCAGGGCGGTTCGGACAGCTTTATCGCCCCCACCGATGACATTTTGGCAAAGCCTGAATGGGGCGTTGACTTTGAAGCCGAAGTTGTGGTGGTAAGCCGTGATATCAAACAAGGAGCAAGCATTGATGAAGCGGGGCGTGCCATTGTGCTGATTGGGCTTGTCAATGACGTTTCACTTCGTGGGCTAATCCCTAGCGAGCTTGCCAAAGGCTTTGGTTTTTTGCAGTCCAAGCCTGCGTCTGCTTTTAGCCCTGTCTTTGTAACGCCTGATGAGCTTGAGGACGCTTGGGCGGATTATAAGGTGCATTTGCCTTTGAATGTGGAGCTAAATGGCGATTTGTTTGGTTGCCCCAATGCAGGCGTGGACATGACCTTTGATTTTGCCCGCCTATTGTCCCACCTTGCCAAGACCCGTGATGTGGCAACAGGGACGATTGTCGGCTCGGGGACGGTGTCCAACAAGCAAGGCAATCTGTACGGCTCATCGGTAAAAAATGGCGGTGTGGGCTACTGCTGTATTGCCGAAGTGCGAATGTATGAGAGCATTGAGACAGGCAAGCCACAGACCGAATTTTTGGACAATGGCGACACCGTCAAGATTTATATGAATGACAAAGACGGTAAGAGTATCTTTGGAGAGATTGTCAATCGAGTAAATACAGTTTATTAACATGATGTTTTTATAATAGATCTCTTTCCAAACTACCCCAGCTCAAAATTATAAATCGCAGAAATTAGATTCACCC
>ERZ1023310.69-NODE-69-length-31991-cov-6.808461_pt1 | contig 31991 bp, 35 predicted proteins | sample MGYA00380476_ERZ1023310 | MGnify/ENA primary metagenome ERZ1023310 (study PRJEB33173, sample SAMEA4830346) | metagenome | study: EMG produced TPA metagenomics assembly of the PRJEB25223 data set... | reverse complement strand
TACCTTGCATTATAGCACCGTTTACCTTGCATTATAGCACCGTTTACCTTGCATTATAGCACCGTTTACCTTGCATTTGACACCTTTGTCAGAAGAAGGTATAATAACACCTTTATTGTTTTTAGGTGCTAATTTATATAGCACCGTTTACCTTGCATAATTAGAAATTGTATGAATAAAAATCTCGTTGTTAAAGATAATGCACTCATCAATGCTAGTTACAATCTTGAGTTGGTGGAACAACGTCTTATTTTACTTGCAGTGGTTGAGGCAAGAAGAACGAATCAGGAAATTAAATCAGATGATTTCTTGACTATTTGTGCTGAGAATTACATCAATGAATTTGGTGTCCATAGGAATGTTGCGTATCAGGCTCTAAAAGATGCGTGTAGTCATTTGTTTGAACGCAGGTTTACTTATCAGAAGCTAACACCGAAAGGTAATAAGGAGACGATTACGAGCCGTTGGGTTCAAAGCGTCTCCTATGTGGAAAACGAGGCGATTGTTAGGTTGAAATTCTCTGATGATGTTGCCCCTCTGATAACACTGCTTGAGAAGAATTTTACCAGTTATGAGTTGGAACAAGTAGCAGGATTGACCAGTAAATATGCGGTGCGTTTGTACGAGATTATTATTGCATGGCGTACTAAAGGTAGGACGCCTATGTTTGACATTGATGAGCTACGAAATCGTTTGGGTGTGATTAATGATGAATACCCAAGAATGGAAACTCTAAAGCGTAAAGTTATTGATTTTGCTGTTAAGCAAGTTAATGATAAAACTGATATTGATATCACTTATGAGCAACATAAAAATGGACGCAAGATTATTGGATTTACCTTTGTTGTTACTCAAAAGTCAAAAGAAAAATTAACAACTCCAAGAACCAAAGATAAAGAAAGAGATGTCAATACTGTTGATATATTTGATAGTTTAACCGACAAGGAACGTGAAATTGTTAATCAAAAAAATATCTATGCCGACAACATCGGGGCGGATGGACAACATCGAGCTAATCTTATCAAGCAAGCCTTAGAGCAACATCGCCAAGCTGAGCTAGAAACAAAAAAGAAAAAAGAACGTGAAAAAGCAGAAAAGCAGGCTAAAAAAGCCAAGGAGAAAATTGAGCTTGATAGAGCCAGGGATATTTTTGAGAAGATAAAAGCAGAGCATCGTTTGATTAATATGTATTTGGCCAGAAATATTGACCCAAATCATTTGCAAGGTTTGCAACAGATTCGCTATAACGATGGCGATTTTGCCGGTGTGTTTGAAATGGAAAAGCATAAATTTGAAAAGCTGGCCAATTTTAGACATTTAAATTTGGACTTTTTGCAAATAAAGCAGTAAGGTTTGTGGAATTATTTATAATTGAATGCAAATAATTCCCAAAACTCCTAGATTTTAAGATTTTTAAAAAGACAAAAAGAAAAATTTTTTTAAATTAAAAGAATTTTAACCAACAACAAAGGCGAAGCACAGCGAAGCCCTTTTTATTATTTATAATATTTATAAATTTATAATATTTTGTACCTTTTTATAAATTGCAACTTTTTAATTTAAAATCATATACTTACATTGTGGAAAACTTTTTCATTTGTGTAGAAATTTATGGTATTTATGATTGATTTATATGTAAAATACATATATAATAATACTTATATTTAGATAGGCATGGAGTGACAACTAATGACAGATTTTAACCTTGAAACCCTTGATTTTGAAACCTTGCAGAAAGTCAGCAAGTCCATTGAGATGATTGATGAGCAGTTTGGGGGCAACCCAACGATGAAGCGAGCCATTTTAAAAAATTATGGCTTTTCCCTTGATGACTTTCCTACTGTGTTTGAGCCTAATCCTGTTGCTAAGCAAGCCCAAGAGCAGGCTGTTCAACTCCAAAATGAAAGTGTTGAGAAATCCCTAGAATTGCAAAATAAATTGGTTTATGGTGATAAATGGTATGTGTTACAAAATTGTTTATTGAATGCAATTACAAATTTGGATTTAAATGAAAGACGGTTAATTATGCTTTTATCGCCTATTGTTCGTAAAGATGTTGAAGATTTTCCTAATAAAAATCGTAGGGTTTTTGTGGTTAAAGCCCTAGATTTTGCAGAAACATATGAAATTAAGCCGAATAATGTCTATAAGATGTTGGCTAATACTGCTGATACAATACTTGGTAAGGCTTTTTGGTTTTGGAATTTCAAAGACGATAAGCCTTTTGGCGAAAAAACTTACAAAACAGGCATGACTTGGGTTTCTAAATGTAACTACCTTGAAGATAGGGGGGAAATAGCTATATCTTTAAGCGAAGATATGATTGAAATGCTTACAGTTTTTGATAAAGCAAACCCTTTTACAAAATATCAAATTGATGTTATTGTTAAATTGGGTTGTTATGGCATTATTTTGTTTGAATTGATTGTTAGTTGCTTACATCAAGATTTTAAACAAAAAAGTTATACTATTGAATATCTAAAAGAAAAATTTAATTGCGTTGATAAATATAAAAATGTTGCTGAATTTAAAAGAAATGTGATAGATAGGGCGATTAGTGATATTCATGAATATACCACAATTCGCATTTCTTACGAACAAAAGAAAGTTGGTCGTTCTGTGTCTGAGTTGCTTTTTTCTTTTGAAGATATATCACAAAAGAAAATTGAAGAGACAAAAGAAAAAGGGAGCAATGCCCCCAAAGACCCATTTACCAATTTCAAAATGAGCCAAAAACAGCTTTCTTTGTTTGCTACCAAGATTAAAAAGGCAACAGGGCAAGATATTGATGAAATCATTAACGAGCTTTGTAATGTACATTTGCAATCCAAACATATTGATTTTCTCAAAGTATTGGATTTTGTGCCGTCAGATTGGTACACCGAAAACGAGATGAAAGACCATCTAACAGCTGAACAAATTGCCAAAGAGAAATTGGACGCAAAAGCCAAAGAGCAGGAGAAAAAAGGCAACGCCAGCAACAGCTTAAAAAAGACATGACTAAGCTCATAGATAACGCTCAGATGTTTGTTGAAGCGAATATTTCTAGGTTTAGAAAAACAGGTGTTGAAAGAATGTATTTGGAGCAGGGAAACTATGTCGGTATTGTTAAAATGTGGGAGTGTTACTTGCTTGATGATGATGCTAGAAAACATTTTTTATTGGTTGATGAGATTTTAGGAGCTTGATATTATGAATTATCTATCTTTAATTCCTAGCATAGATTACCCAAAATCTTTGGTTGTCGGTAGGTATTTGACGTTTAATGGGTGTGTTGGTACCTTAAAAAGCATTCGGCAAGAAATTTATACAGGACAGCTATACTCTCATCATTATTGGTGTGATGCCTTTTATTTGAGAGATAGAGATAGTGAGTTTTGGGATATTGATTGGCAATTAGCAAGAAATAATGTTGCTAGATTTAAAGATGATATAAAAAATAAAGAAAAGTGGAATAAAATAATTGATTGCATTGAAAATGATGATTATGTCCATTTGTCAGTTATAGAATGTTTAGTTGCTCAAAAAATGTATATTAGGAGACTGTCAAATAGTAGGCATGCTTCCATTCGTCAGATGGTTGCTTATTATGGACTTTCTTTGCACAAGTTGGTATCTGATGAACATAGTGGGGTTCGTTGTGCTGTGGCAGGCGTGGATATGGATTGAATAGACTTGTTTTTGATGAAAGTATGTATGTAAGAATTGAAGTGGCAAAACATGGATATGGTCTTGATATACTAATTAAGGATAAACTTACTGATGTGCGTTGTCAAGTTGCTAAACAGGGGTATGGATTGGACATTTTGCTACATGATAAGTCTCCCTATGTAAGAGCCGAAGTCGCAAGGCAGGGTTATGGTTTAGATGTATTGAAAAATGACAAAAGCCGAATTGTGCAAAAAGTCATTGCTGAAATCTTGTCAAAGTAATTGTGTGGCTGATATAAACACCGCTTATGGCGGTGTTTGGGTTGAAAAGACAAAAGGAAAAATTAGGACATTACCACATTGGGAAAAACATCATTCTTTTGACTAAATAATGCCCTAAAAACCATGTCCAAAGTGCTTAAACTTGGTTCTTGGTTAGCAAGTTTAGCTCTTGCTCGCTCTGCGTCCACAAAGGCGTATTTAATAGCGGTTGGACTTGCACCGCTCACTAACATCTCTTTTAGATACGCTTGTATCTCTTCTTCGCTGTTTAGGTAGTCCACCACGTCATAAGGTTTTGTTTTCATTGTCTGTACTCTCATTTAAGTTATCAAGAATGCTTTTGGCAGTCTTAATGTCTTTTTGTTGCTGGCGTTTACTGCTCTTATCCCCACCATAGAGCATAAAGACCACCTTATTGCCTTGTATGGTGTAATACACTCGGTATCCGGCACCAAGATGAAATCTAAGCTCACTCACATTGTCGCCAACGCCTTTTGTGTCGCCAAAAAAGCCGTCATATTCAATTCTTGATATGCGTGCTTGCATCATTGCCCTTGCTTGTATGTTTTTAAGATTGCTAAACCATTCATTAAATTCATCTGTTCGCTCAATCTCAAAAAATCTTGTGCGATTTTCAGTGTTTGGATTATTCATAAACACTTATCTTACTACAAAAACAAGCAGTAAGCAAATTATCACACCAGCCACAAAGCTAGCACTAGCAAACAATACTTCTCGTTGTTTGGTTGTGTTTTTCTTGTTTTGTCTCTTCAACTCTTCTGCATGAAGTGCTTCAATTTTGGCAATATAGTTCTCAAAGCGTTCATCGCTGGCTTTATCATATTCGGCTTGGATTTTATTCAAAATAAACTTCAAATCTTTATTTTTGGCTTCAAGCTCATTTAGTAGCTTCTCAAAAGCTTCTGCTAGATTTTTTTCATGGTTAGTACTATTGCCTACATAGTACTCGTTTGAGCCGTCTAACTGCATTTGAATGCTGGTAATGGCGGTTTCAATCTCGCTTTGAATGCCGATAAGCTGTTGGTGGCTAAGTGCGGTGATTTTTTCTTCAAAATCTTGGATATTTTCTTTTAAAATATCTCTAATACCCAGCACCAATGCAACGCTTGGGTCATCTTCGCCAACTTTGGTGTTGGTGCGTTCAAATATGCTCTGAATGAGTTTTTTTACTTCTTTGTCTTCTTCACTCATGGCGTTTCCCCATATTATGCAAATGACGGCATAATACCGTCATTTGTGGTTTTTGATTGTGAAAAATCACTCATCTTTAAAAACATCATCAACTTTGGAAAAGATGTCTTTTTTGATTTTTTTAAGGCGGTTTTTGGCAAGAAGTTCAAATGTCTTAGTGTCATTAGCAACTTCTCCAAAAGTCATTCCTTGCTTAATCATTGTTGAAAAGTCTTTTTCAAAAGTATCATTATTGAGTTTTGTAATTTTAACAACGCCAATGATATTATCAATCGCTTGGAATGCTTTTGTTTTTGAGAAATCCGTAGTTGGTTTTCCAAAATATTCATTTTCCCAGACAATAATAGGAACAGTTGGGTAACTTTCGGCAAGTTTAATTAAGCATTTTTTGCTATCATCTTCTGCTTGTCCATAACTAATTGGCACATGAATGTAGATGTTTTTTTCAAAATCATCTTGAATAACACTTGGAATGTCCATCATAGTTAAATAACTATTAAATCTCTTTCCAAACTAAAAATAAACCTTTATAAGTATTGGGGTTGAAGTTTTTAAAAATCCACAAAAATCGGGGTTTGGAAAGAAGTCTATTAAATGGCAGAAATTCACCTGAACCAGTATCAACCAAGAAAGTTGCATTTTCATTCTCCAAGAAGTTTTGTAGAAATCCGTCAAATTTTGATTGGTCTACCAATTCTTCATCATCTTTCATGATGTCAATTTGTTTTACATTTAGGCTTTTATATGAAGCCAATGTTTTGTTACTTGGGTCAATATCAATCAAAGTAACATCATCAACATTTTCCAAAAGATATTGGGACAAAAGCATTGATACAACACTTTTTCCAATACCGCCTTTTGATTGCATTACAAAGTGGATTGCATTGTTTAATGGATAAGCCATAATTACACCTATTCTGCTGGTTTAAATAAATCTTCCAAGTCTATATTGTCAATATTTTTGTCAAAATTCTGCAATACATCTTGTTTGGTTTTTTTGGGTTTAAAGATAGATTTCTTTGAAATCTCTGTTTTTTCTTCGCTGGTTGGTTGTGAAATTTGAGTAATGCTTTTATCACTCTTATACTTTCGGTAATTATTTCCAATCGCTTGTAGTGATACACTAATACCAAATTTTTCTTCAACCAACTTTGCTATATCTTCCAAAGTGTAAACCTGAGCTGGGTCATCTCTACACTCAATAATGAAAGCGATAGCTTCTTTGGTTAGTCGTGGTCTAGCCATACATAAACACCCCCTTAGTGGAATTTACGGCATTCTACACTAGAATTAAAGCATTTTCAAGTATCTTAAAGAATTTTAAAGTATTATAACGATATTTTAAAGCATTTTCAAGCATTTTAAAGTAAAAAATGAAAAATTTAAAGCATTTTAAAGCATTTTAAAGTATGTGCAAGGTTTGGGGGCTGGTGGTTGTGTTCAGGTCTACGCCCTGAACCATTTTTCTTTGTTTTTCTAATGCTAATGCAGGTCTACGCCCTGAACCATTTTTCTTTGTTTTTCTAATGCTAATGCAGGATAGGCTAACGCCGTAAAATATGGTACAATATTGGCTGTTATTGGTTAGTTGGTTGGAGTGTTCTGTTATGGCTAAAACACCTTTTAAGCTCTTGGGGCTGACCCAAGACCATAAAGATTTTTTGCACCGCTACGCTCAAAATGAGCTTGGTTCATCATCACGAACTAAGGCAATTTTGGCACTCATTGACAGGGCAATGCGTGATGAAAAAATGCAACATCATAATGATGTTGATAGTCAATCTGCGAATGATGATTTAAAAAATCAAGCCATAAAAAATAAGTCTGAGTACATCAAAAACCATCAAGAAAAAATAGAAAATCACACAAAAGAAATAAATCAAGCTAGATTGCAAAATAACCAAGATTTGGTTAAAATACTATCAAGAAAAAAATTTGGTATTCAAAAGAAAAGATTGCAACTATCAATACCAATATATGATTATGAGTATTTAGAAAAATTGGCAAAAAATAGCCATAGTTCTATACAATATTATACCACAGTTATTATATTGGAGCATTTATATTCAGAAAAAAGATTGCTTGGTAATGAAATAGAAGTTTTGAAAAAGTCAAATTATGAATTATACAAGATTGGTGTAAACATAAATCAAATAGCCAAAGCAAATAATGCTGGCGATATGGTGAATTACCAATCAACCAGTTGTATAATCAAATTCAAAAACATATTAAGGTTGTGCAAGATTTATTAAAATCAAGTACAGATATTTATTAGGAAATAAAATGAAATTGTTAAATTTATCTGATGATGAATTAAGAATTATTTATGCAGTACAAAGCCTATACCAAAGGCTTGCCAAGCGACCAGCAGGAGCTAAAAAAGGAACTGGATAAATTGGTGAAGAGTAGGGCGATTGGCAAAGATAAAGGGCGCTGATTAACGCCCCTTGCCCTTATCCAAATCAGGAAAGTCTGGCATGGGAATTTTACCGCTTGCAATATCAGGTATTTGCTCTTGTAACATTTCCAAGCCCTTTTTCTGAGCTTCAAAATTATCAGGGCATTTTAACAGGATTTGCATTGCCATAATTTCAATTTTTTGAGCATTGTCATTGCTTAAATTAGGGTACTGATTTTTAGTGTTTTTAGGTTCAAATGTTTCCAATAATTCCTTATGCGGATAATTGCAACAATCTTTAATGATTTGGTGCAAATATCTTCCATTGTGTATAGCTATCTGAGTGGCAATATAATCTTGTGTATTGTATCTCTTAGCTTCTTCCAACATATATGCTTCTATATCATTTGTTGGATTGATTTCATTATTTCTTTTTGCAATTTCAAAATCCCTTGCCCTGTAAAATTCATCTTTATTTTGGGCTGTGCTTCGCCAGTCAAGTTCAATGCCATGATTTTGAGCGATATGTTCTAAAAAAGTTCTTATCGTGCGACTATTGCCTTCAACAAATGGGTGTTGATAATCCAAATCAGCATATAGATTGGATAGTATTTCAATTTTCTTTTTTGGTGATTGCGTCTGCCCCAAGTTTTCATTAGCTTGTTTGATAATGCTATCTACTTTACTTTCATTTGGTAGTGGCTCATAGTAAAATGGTTTTCTTACTGAATAAGTTTCATTTCTATTTTTTGAATGAACATCTTCCCTTACTGGTCTAAAAGAGCCAGCAACCCTTTCTGTTTGGCTATCTTGAAATAGGTAAGTATGAATGGATTTTAGGTGTTTTAAATCAAAGGTTTGATTGATTAAATCTTTCCTTTCAGCAATCTCTAATCCACGCAAATAAGCTAATTTTTCAATCTCTTCTTGGTTCATTCTATTTACCTGCAAGAATACTAGCTTTCATCATCTCACTTCTTTGCTCAAAAGATATTTCCCCATTGATGTACATAAAGCCAATGCGTTTCATGTCTTCTGTGGGGTGTATATCTTCTAGGGCGAAGTTAGCCAATGTTTTTTCCCAAGCGGTCAATCTGCGTTGGCGTTCTTGTGGAGTGATTGTTGGTGTAGCGGGTTTTTTGACTGATGATGTTGTTTTTGCAAAAAAATTTCTGCTGACTGTTTGGGGTTGTTGAATTTGTTGCATGATTAGCTCCTGAAATGTTCAATATTATACCATAATTTTATGGATTGTTTGCATATATTGCAATGCGTGAATTTTCATAGTTTAATCTTGAAAGAACCCACCTAGATAACAGTATAATGTCCAAGTATATAATCTTGCAACATTATCATTTTTATTTTATCAATATCATTGGTGTATTCAATAATATTGTTTGATAAAATTTCTTTATTATCATCAAACTCAATAGAAAAAATTTTAATTTGCGTGCCAAAACTTTCCTGTATTGAGATGAATTTTAAAAAGTCTGTTGAATTACTAACAATGTTTGTAATTTTATTGTTGGGTAAAGACTTAATTAGTTCCGAAAAGCCACTATTATAACTCCAAACATAGAATTTCAGGAAATTTAACCTGAAATTCTATGTTTGGAAAGTTGGACGGAATACCAAGATAAACATTTAATGTCATATAAAACCTTAATTTCTATTGAAAATTTTAAAAACAAAAAACAAGAAAAAAACATTAAATATCATTGACGCTAAAAAAATAACTTGATTATACCATCTCTTTCAAGATAGGCACAATCTCTATCAATTTGTAATTTTCTTTTCTCGCCCATGGTCTAACTCCCATTTTGATTTGTTGATAATTTATCTTCAATTTCCCAAATATGCACCATAAGAAATGGTAGAAACATATTAAACATAAGGATAATAAGAACGGCAATGCGTGCCATTATATCTATATTTAATTGTTCTTGGGATAGATATATTCCTAAACTTCCACATAAAACTATGTAGAATATTGAAAATGCTATTAACAACTTTCTTTTAATAGAAAAACTGTCTAGTCTTGTTGGTTTATTGTAATTACTCATTTGTACTTCTCTCCGTATTCACGCTTCTTTTTTTCTAAATAAGATTTTGATTTGAATTCACAATCTTTCATTTCATTATTATTACCAAATTTAATTTAAAAATTCCACGCTAATAACATGGCTCTTTTTGATTTCCACTAATTCTTGCTCACACATCGGCTGACTATCCGATAGGGTAGGGCAGTTTAAAATAGGGTATTTTGTGTGGTTAGCACAGTTAAAGTGTCTTTGTATGGGTGCTTGGTAATATAGCCTATATACTCGTTTGAGTGTGTTCTCACAATGCCAATATCATTGCTTCGGATATAGTTGAGTTGATAACCCAACCAAAAAGATAAGCCAATACTTAAACACAGACCAAATGCCGTTATCCATTTATGTACACCATTTAAAATGATAACACAAAAAATAAAAAACAGGCAGACCCATAACCAACCATAAGGAAGTATCAACTCGTCTATCATGAGAAATATCCAATTTTACCACTACAAAAATTCTCAATAGGGTGTACCCTAATGGGAATATTATATACTCTTGAAAATTGGTGTCAATAGGGTTTCATTTGATTTTTTGGGAAAAAAGTATCATAATAGGCTTATTTTTATTGAGACAAAAAGAAAAGTGAAAGACCCCCTAGACCAAGACCGAACCATAGACATTGACGAGTTAAATATTCAAAAGGTGCAAACGATTGGCTATATCCGAGTATCCACCATAGACCAAAAAACCGACCGCCAGCTTGACGGTGTCGCCCTTGACCGCATTTTTACCGACAAGATGACAGGTGCAACAAAAGACCGCCCCCAGCTCAAAGCAATGCTGGATTATGTACGCTATGGTGATACAGTCATGGTGCATAGTCTTGACCGACTGGCAAGAAATTTTGATGATTTGCTTGCCATTATCAACCAGCTTGCCAAAAAGGGCGTAACTTTTAAATCCTTGCAGGAAAACATCACAATTAACGGCACAAATACCAGTCCCATAGATACGCTGATTTTGCATATTTTTGGGGCAATCGCCCAGTTTAACCGCTCTTTAATCCGTGAAGCTCAGCGAGAAGGCATAGCCAAAGCCAAACAAAAGGGCGTATATAAAGGGCGTAAGTCGGTTTTGACCGATGAGAATATAGCACAGATAGAAGCCCTATTGGCACAGCGTAATTCGTCCGTTGATGAGTATAAAAAAATAAGCCATACTGACATTGCCAAACAAGTAGGTATCAGTAAATCTAGCTTATACCGATACCTAGGCAGACGACAGCAGACAGAGCCAAAAGATTAGGATTTTTGTTCCTTTCGCCATTTGCTAGGCTCAACTGGGTTGGGTTCAGACCATAGACCGAGACGGCTATTTTTGGCTTGATTTTCAAACTCAATATACTCTTTGCTTGGCTTGAAATCACGGTACGCCCACGCCATACCGAGCCTAATCATCTGTTGGTTGATGTTGGCGTTATTGTAAAATACTTCGGCAAGGGTGCGATTGTACTTGTCTTGACCGTATATTTTAAGCGTAACCTGCTTTTGATAGACCATGTCAGACAATGACCGTTTGGAAACTTGTCCAAAGGCTCGCCCCTTTTCAGGTGCGTCTATGTAGGATAGGCGAACTGTGATTTTTTCAATGCGTCTAGGGTGTGCTAGGCGTTCACTCACACATTCCAAAGTATCACCGTCAAGGATAGCTATATACACGACAATCTTTATTTTGAGCGGTTGCTTTGCCATTGGTGCAACCAGCCACAACGACAAGGAATAATAGTAACAAGTGCTTTATCATTTTCGCCCCCCATCATCTTTTTCATGTTCTTGGTGTTGGCTGTCAATCGCTGTCTGCTTTCCCATATCGTGCTGTTGCTCCGTGTATCCTGTTGGAAGTCGTAATTGCTCACCATTGGCATAACTGGGGATATGGTCGGCAAGGCGTTTTAGTAGGTCTTCTTTGGTCTCAGGTGCGTATTTTTCGCTGTGAGTGATGACTTCTTTCCACACTTGAATTGCTTTTATGTTCTCATCGCTTATCTGCGGATAACTTTGTTTGATGAAATCAATATCTAGGCGTTCCTGTACGGTAGGCTCAGATTGGGTAAGGTTTGGTTGTTCTTTTGGGGGGTTAATGCGGTTAAGCTGTTCTTTAAGCTGTCTTTTAAATTCATCAACGCCTTGATTAACATAGACATCGTTCCAATCTTTGCCCTTATCGCCAACATTGGATTGTGGTGCTAAAACATGGGTGTTTGGCACGGTTTCGGCTACCTTATGAGCGTCCACAAGACCAACATTTTCATGCGGTTTGCCTGTATTTGGGTTAATTTCAAGGGTTTTGGCGTGGTCGTTGTCAGCACCGATATAAATTTTACTATCAGGATAATGCTCCCTTAACTGCTGTGCCACATTCAACAATCCACCTTTACCAAAAGCCACCAAGACCGCCCTGTTGGTTTGCTCATGCAATGTTGCCCCTGTCGCATAGCCTTCCGTAATAATGACTGGTTCACCATTTTTGACTTGACCCAATGCAACAGATAAGCCATTTTTTTCACCACCTTTTAGGGCATATTTAGCACCCTGATAGCCAATAGTCTCAAAAGACCGTAATTCCCCCTGTTCGTTGAATTGGGGTATCATCAGATTGCCCTTTTGCAATATCATTCTTTCATCGCCTTGATTTCTCAACGCTTGGGCTTCTTTCCAGTCATTTGCAATCACAATATCATTGGCAAATTGTGGCGGTAGTTGGCTCTTATCAGGCACAATACGCATGATATTGTTGTGAGTTACTTGTTTTCTGTCTAAGTATTCATGTTGCTGGGCGAGTGGTGCAAACTGCATAACCATAGCAACCCTACTGGCTGTTTTGTCATAAGTAGCTTGCTGTTCAGGGCTTATACTATGGGTTTTTGGTGTTTGACCTTGCTCTTGTGTGTAGTAGGTTTTTTCGGTATTAGAATGGGTTATACTGGGTGTTGGCTTAGCTAAACCTTTGGCGATATTTACCGCTTCTATATTTTTAAGTACGGCAATATATTCTGCTGGATATACCCATTTTTCAGGCGTACCGCCACGACTAAAATTAGTAATGCGTCCTGCTGGTATTCACCATCGTTGCGGTAAAGCTGATACATGACATTTTTGTCATTTGAGCCGTCATTACTTAGGCGGTGCGTTCCTGTGCGTTTTGGCGGTCTTGAACCAGCCATTTCTCAAATCTATTTAAATCAAGACCTGCTGGGGCGTACCAAGTTTTATTGGCATTATCCCACTTCGCCCCTAGTGCTTTGGCTTGGTTTTTCTCGGCATAGGGAGTGTTTAGCTTGGTATCATATTGGGAAATATTGGGTGTGTAAGCTGTCGCCTGTTGCTGTTGGGCTACTGGCGTTGGTTGTGTAGGTTGCTCTGCTTGGATTGCAGGTTGTACAGATTGCTCCAAATGAGCTTGCCACAATTTTGACTGGCTAAACGCTTGTTTTATATCATCTTCGCTTAAATTCTGTGTAAGACTTGATAAAACCATCTCTTGTTCTTTGACTTGGTTATTAACCACGCTTTGAATAGATACATCATTGGCAACGCTAACAACCAGCAAATTATTATCTTTCATTTGTTTACGATAACTGCCAACATTGATACCTTTTTCAAAACCATTGTTTTCCAAATAGTTGTTAAGCAAAATTCTATTTACGGCAAACGGCAATTCTTGTGGTTGTTGAATTGGCGTGGTTTCGCCTACTGTTTGAGCCTGTGGTTCATTGGCGGTATTCACAGATTGTTTGGTGTGTTCTTGTTTTTCTTTTATCTTTTCAGTACCAGTAACCGCTAGCGTGTCAGCGTGGATAATCGGCTCAGGCTCATAGTGAACTGGTATAAATTCTTTATCTGTTTCTCTTAGAGTGTTAAAAACGGCATTATAAGCTTTGCTAAATTGTTCCAATTCATCAGCTTTGGGGTAGGGGTAAGCGTCTAAGTTTTTTTGCCAGTCTTTTTCAGCCTTGATATTTACCAAGAAATCATTTTTAATACCATTTTTTGAAAGCTCATGTTGGATATAACTCTCAAAAGCTCTGGCGGTCATTTCCACATTGGTTGAGAAATAAGCAGGGCTTCTATAAGCGTCAGCCGTCTGTGAACGCTTTTGCAAATCAGAATTTTTAATGGTATTCATCAACAATTTTAGGCTGTCATTCATAGGTTCTGTGCGAATATCTTCACGCAATTTATTCCCTTGCGGACTTGCCCAAGTCTTAAAGTTTTTTGTGGTAAGCTCAACAGTTGAACTCATAGAATGGTCTAGGGCGTGCCACCATTCATGAGCTAGACTTCCAGCCCCCCTTGTTTTGGTTAAGTTGATGACTTTTTCGTCTGTCTCATAGTGGGCGGACGCTGAGCCACTCCCTCTAGCACCAAAAGCAATGCCAAGCCTACCGTTTAGCCCTATGGCTTTTGGGTCAATTTTTAAGGCTTTGGACAAGTCCATAAAACCGTCATAGGCATTATTGAGCATTTGCTGGCGTTCATCGCTAGTTACCCAGTTGCCAAACTGTCCACCACGCACCCCAAAAGTTGCCATAAACTCATCAGGTGTTATGTCGTGGTCTCGGTAAGATTGCCCTGTCCGCTCTTCATTGATTGCGTTTCGCATATCAGTTTTTGTAATAGAGTTATGCTCTCTATGAGCTGTCCAGCGTCTGCTTAATTCTGCAATATTTTCAGGGTCTTTTTTGTATTCACGAGCTTCCGCCAGCGTTTCAAACTCAATAAGTGGCGTTTTTTGGCGGTCAGTCTTCGCACAAATGAAAGCGGTATCATCTCTTCTGCGTGTGTAGATATCAAAACTACTGGCAGTCATTTCTCTTGTAGCCATGTGTTTTTCTTTGTCTTTTAAAATGGTTTGTATTTCCCCTGCAAATTCATCAATGATTGCCCTAGTATCGTAATTTTTAATGGTTACAGGCTCTTTTGGATAAAATGAATGGCGTTCGCCTTTTAATTGTACGCTCAAATAAACAGTATTATTTTCATTGGTATTTTGCCGAAAACTAACATCACCAACTTTTTTCCAGTCTTCACGGTCTAGCTTGGTAAGTAAATAAGCCTTGCTACCGCTATGAGTTTTTTCCAACTCTTTCATGACAATTTCAGTAAAAACTGGGTCATTTTTTTCCATTAAATCAACAACAACTTTTTGGCTCTTGCTGACTTCATCAAACCAACGGTTTAGCTTATATGGACTTCTTGGGCGAGTTGGTAAAGTGTCCCTAAGCGTATGGGCGATTGACGCAATTTCAATGTCTTTAATTGCCTTAATGTCCTTGTCAGCCCATAATTTAGATAGCGGTAATGATTTGGCTTCTTCGCTGGTTGGGTCTATGGCTCTAAAATAAGTCTCTTTTTTCGCCCCTGCGATGTGTTCGCCAAAGTCTTCTAATCTTTGTTCATTGCTCATGGTATACCCCTTAACTTAATACGTTTAGTCGTCTGTTGTCCAGTATTCTACTGGCTCACTATCATTGTCCAAATCGGCTTTTTCAAGCTCATCAGGGTTTAAAAGTAGGTGTTCTAAATCGCTGATTTGCTTTTCTAAGGCTTCGCTATTTCGCCAGTATTCTGCGTTGCCTTGCGTGATACGCTGTTGTTTGGTATCATCGTCCAAGTTGTCAAAATCAGGTTAATTGACTGGGTTGTGTTCGCTACTCTCCCAAGTATCTGCTTCGTTTTCAGCGTGTAATTCTGCCAATTCAGCATTTTTTGTAAGCCATTCATCATAGCTTTCTATGTAAGTCATATCCGCACGCTGACGAGCTTCTATATATTTTTGATAGGTCTGTTCTGTGTAATTACTCATATCTCTACCTTATGGATTATGTATCTACGATAGTAGAAATTAATTAAAGTCGTTAGACTTAGTCAAAATTTCAAAAGACAAAAGAAAAAGTTAAAGGGCGTGAATATCATAGCAGATTTCATTTCTTATTGGCACAAACATTGCCGTTTACGGTGCTGGCAGAACCAACAGAATTTGCTTGAATATCAATATCGCCATTCACATTCTTAACTTTACCAATATTTTCAGCCTTAATGGTTAAATTACCACTTACAGAATTGAGTGATTGCAAATTACCAAATATTTCAATTTGAATAGTCTCTTGATTGTTTGAAAATTCTTTAATATCAAATTCTTTGTCATCAACAACGATTTTTGAGCCTTGAAAGCTAATATCGCCATTATGTACGCCATTATTGATATAGCCAACATTACCGTGAATATTATTTTGAAACATAGTATTACCTTGATTAACATTAAATGAGTTTGGGATAATTTTGATAATTGAATATTGATGAATATCACAAACTTTATTGCCATTGATATATAGACCTGATTTAGTCATACTTTGGTACTCCATTCACTTCATCATAATTTTGTTTACATTTTGGAAAGCCTGAACAGCCAAAAAAGCTATACGACTTACCAGCTTTACTTGTGCCTTGTCGTAATATCAGTTTTTTACCACACTTTTTACAATCAAATTCTGATAGATTTTGAGCTGGTTTAGGCTCTTTGGGGACTGGTTTACCGTTTTTATCATTCATCATGTGATTGCAGGGATTTTCTTTGTCATTCCAGCCACTACAACCCCAAAATAACCCAAATTTACCTGATTTTTGGTACATAGCTCTTCCACATTCAGGGCAGGGACTACTTGGCTTTTCTTTGGGCGTTGGTTTGGTGTAATTGGCTTTTAGGGCGTTTACCGTTGGTGCAATCGTGGTGTTTTGCATTTGCTCGATAAAAGCATAAACATCTTGCTCACCCTTGATATTTTGCTGTTGTTCTTCCCAAACGGCAGTCATATCAGGATAGCGGATTTTGTCATCAAGCAAATCATACAAGGCTTTACCCCTGTCTGTGCTGACAATGGATTTACCCTTTTCAGCCAAATAACCACGCTCAAATAAATTTTTGATAATGGCGGAGCGTGTGGCAGGTGTGCCAATACCACCGTGTTCACCCTGTTTTTCTTTGTCCTTGTCTTTTAAAATCTTAGCAAGGCGTGGGTCTTTGACATATTTAGCAACTTTGGTTAAATCCCCAAGTAGGCTTGTCATCGTGTATAATGCTGGTGGTTTGGTCTCGTGTTCGTTGGCGTGGGCGGTAACGCATTGCCCCATATCACTTGTTTTTAGACTGCGTAAATCCACGCTGGCGACATCATCAGGCAAGGCGACTTCTTCATTGCCTGTATCGTGCGTGTAGAGCTTTTTCCAGCCCATAGCCGTATCCACTCGTGCGGTGGCTTGGAACTGGTACGCCACACCGTCCACAATCACATCAAGCATGATTTTGGTCTCATCGTACTCATAGAGTGGGTAGAATTGAGCGATATAATTTCGTGCAATGACTTTGTACAGGTTTTGCTCTTTTTCACTCAAACTAGACCAATTCCCCACCGTCTGCGTTGGGATAATGGCGTGGTGAGCCGTTACTTTGGCGGAGTTAAATACTCGCCCTTTTTGGCTTGGGTTGGCGTTGGAGCAAGCACCGCTCATAAGGTCAAAAGTGCCAGCAATGGCAGACAAAACACCGCCAACATCATCAAATTGCTCATCACTCAAATACTGACAATCGGAGCGGTTGTAGGTTATCAGGTGGTGCTTCTCACGCAATGATTGTGTGATTGCCATAACATCATCAGGTTTGTAGCCAAACTTACGGCTGGCTTCCTGTTGCAATTTGAGCAGATTATAGGGCAGGGGAGCTGGCTCTTTTTTATGCTCAGTCTGTGCCACAAGGATTTTTGCAATCTTGCCAGTCAATAAATTAGCAAGATTTTGAGCAAAATTCTTATCGGTTAATCGCCCATTATCATCTGTGGGGTCTGTGTCTTTGGGTTGATATTTGGCAGTAAAAACTACACCATTGAACGCACAATCGCCTGTAATGGTGTAGTAATAGCTTTTCTTATGGCTGGCATTCTCACGGTCTCTACGCACCACAAGCCCCAAGATTGGCGTTTGCACTCGCCCAATGTGCCAAATGTCCCTACTTCCTGTTTTGGCTTGTTCTGACAGGCTATAAGCCCTTGTAAGGTTGTATCCAAATGATTGGTCGCCAATGGCTCTACTTTCAGCTTTCCAGCCCAAATGCTCAAATTCACTATTTGGGCGTAAATTGGCAAGGGATTTTTGCACAACGGCAGGGGTGTTGTCGTTAATCAAAACACGCATTACAGGCTTGGTGTTTTTAAAATATCTTAACAACTCATCAACCAGCAACTGACCTTCATCGTCAGGGTCGCCAGCATGAACAATGGTCTTTGCTTGCTTTACCAAATCACGGATAACCGCCACTTGCTTTTTCTTGTCGGCAGGGATTTTTCTTGGAGCTGGTAATACTGGCTCAATCGGCAGGGTGTTCATATCCCAATGCTTGTACTTTTCATCAAGCTCATCAGGGTCTTTTAGGGCAAGCATATGTCCAAAGCACCAAGTAACCGTATCGCCCTTAACAGGGTGCTGAAAATAGCCGTCTTTACTCACAAAACCACCGCCAAGAGCAGTACAAATAGCTTTTGCTACATCAGGTTTTTCAGCAATAGACTTCTTTCCAAACCCCGATTTTTGTGGATTTTTAAAAACTTCAACCCCAATACTTATAAAGGTTTATTTTTAGTTTGGAAAGAGATTTAATAAATAAACGCATATCATCAAATCCAATATTTATTTAAAAAGACAAAAAAGAAAAATCAAAACAATTATTGTGTAGCATATATAAGCAAGTAAATAAAATAACAAATCTATGATTTTCTTATTTTTGAAAAACTTTTTAAACATATACCACACAATTAAATTTATCTTGAACGGCTTTGGTCGCCACTATTAGGCACTCTCACTTCAATTTCAGGCTTAATTTCATTTGGCGGTATTGGATAGCCCAATTCCAATTTACCACTTGCCACATCAGGCAAGACATTATTTAATCGGCTCATGGCGTTTTGTCTCGCTTCATTGGTATCGTATCTACTCAATACATTTTCACGCCACAAATTGACTTTGGCGATATTCTCATCGCTCATTTGTGGATATTTTTCTTTGACATTTTCAGGCTTTAAACTTTCATTGAGTGATTTTAAAGCGTTATAATTTTTAGTAAATAATTCACCGTCTAAGCGTATATCTTTACCGTTTGGATTTGAAAGCGTGATTGATTTTTCATTTTCTCTTATCACATTAAATCCATTTTCTTTGAGCTTCTCAATAATATCAGAGCGTTCTTTAATTGAGCCGTCTCTCACACCATTTTGAATAAGCGTTTTAATTTCTTGCTTAATTTCTTTTTCAGTTTTTTGAGTTGGTTCTTGCTCCTGCTCAGGTTGAGCGGTTTCCACTTCTTTTGTCTTTTCAGACATAAAAGATTTTTGATGATGATTAACCTGATTTGAGTAATCTATCATCTTCTCATCATAAACTTTCAATACCAACTCTTTATTATTGATGTTCAGCTTATCCAATGACTTCTCTAAATCATGTCTTGCAAATACAGCCGTTGTTCTTAAAAAATCATTTTCATGTGGCATGTCATAATTATCATTAGATATAAATTCCCTAGTCATTCTATTATTGAAATTATTGTTAAATTCATTTTTAACATTATCAGGAATATTCATATTTTCAACCATTGATTTAACAAAATAAGTATCGGAAGTTTTATCAATGGCGTAATGGTGTGTTTTATATTCATTAATATCAAAATCTAGGGCTTTTTTAATACGCAAGTCCTTATCATCATCTAATTCAAAGTATTTTTCATTCAAAACTTGCTCAGACGGATTGTAGCCTTTTTGGTAATGAACTTCTTTCATTGCCAAAGCATTGCTAATGATTGATTTATAATTTTGAAAATCACCGCTTATTTCATGGGCTGGATTTTCAATTTTCTCAGCAATTACCGTATTGACGCTACGCTCTATTTTGCTGGCTTCTAGCATTGCCAAATCACGCTCGCTAGGCTTATAGCCCTTAACTTCAATGCCACGCAAGGACGCTTCTAGCCACGCTTTTTGCTTAAATTCTTCTGTTCCTTTAAGTTTAATTTCTTTCCAGCCTTTACTTTCCGCCAAGTCAAGCATGGCGTTAATGGTTTTTTCGTCTTGCCGTGAAGTATTTAAACTATCCTTTCTGTCTTCAAAAGCAATATTCATTTGGCTTTTGTCGTCTTTATCATAATAGTTAATCTTTTCATCGCCCATGAATTTATTTTTGACAACACCAACATAGTTATTTTTGATATTGTCAGGAATATATTCAAAATCTTGGGGTTTTATTTCTTTTTTGCCTTTCCAAGCATTTTCTGCTTCCTTAACAACATCATCAATGCTTTTTTGGCGTACTGGCTCTTTATCCTGACTAATTTCATTAGTCAATTCTTGATATGGCTCATGACGCTCAATTTCCCATATCCTTTTTTTGGTATCTTCATCAATACCAAAATCTTTTAGGTTTACCACATCGCCTTTTTTTAGGTCTCCAGCTTTATTAAAGGCTTCTTCTAAACCCTTACCACGAATGGGTTCAGCCAAGTTACCTTTATCATCTTGCAAGACAAGGTAAAAAGTTTCTTTGCCCTTATATTCTGCATAACCAACATCAGCGATAGTGCCAGTTTTAAAATTTTGATTGCTCATGGTCTAACTCCCATTAAAAATTAAATTCGTCATCATCAATTTGCTCTTGGACAAAATCATTATCAAATTCATCTTTATCATCTAAATTAAATACGATTTCATCATCGTCAGCACTCATTGAATTTTCATTTTGCTTAGCTCTCGCTTCGGTTTCTATGCGGTCAAGTTCAGCAAAAACATCATCGGTAAACCCAAGTGCTTTACCAAGCTCAGCAAGAAAATCAGGGTGTTTCTCTTGGTAATGCTCAATCGGTTTAGTTTCCTTGTGGTTTTTTGGCGGTTCTAACTTCACGCCACGCATTACTTTCAAGGTTTCTTTAATATCCAGTATCGGCGGTTGGTGTTTGGCTGGAATATCAAGCCCTTGTGCTGGCTCTTCCACTCTTTTCATGCGTTTGCCAAAGACATCAGGGCTGGTGTAATAAAAAGCCTTGTCGCAAAAAATGGGGAGCGTGCGTCTAGTAAAAAAGATGATTTCTTTTTCAGCGTCCATTTCCTTCAATTCTTGCGGTAACATCAATGCACGGCTTTGGTCTGACGTTGAGACACTACCGCCACCGCCTTTGCCACGATTACGACTTATGGATTTACTCTTAACAGTTTGAGTACCTAAGCGTTTACTCAAATGCTCCGCTTGCTCTATGGTTGTGGGTGTAAATTCCACCTGACAAGCAATGTTGGACAAAATAGCATTTGCCCCATCTTTGCCGTAAGCGTCTTCTACTTGGCTAACGCTTTGGAAAATTGGCATAAGTCGGACATTGTAGCCAGCAATATAAGCAATGGACTTTTGAATAATATCCACACGCCCCAGCGAAGTAAATTCGTCCAACAATACCAAACATTGATATTTCAAACGCTCATCATGCTCAGGCAACACCCTCGTGTTAATATTGATAAGCTGGCTAAAAAACACATTCAATAGTTTAGAAAATCTTGATAATTCATTAGGCTGAATACCCACATAAATTGTCATTTTCTTTTTACGCACATCGTCAAGGCGAAAATCAGAATGACTGGTAGCAGTCGCCACAGACGGGTCTGTAAAGACATTCAAGGGCGACATCAGCGTTGCTAGAATGCTAGAACGAGTATTATCACTATCTACATTCACATAAGCCATCATCGCTTCTATGCACTCCACAGACAGCTCTTTTACCCTTGTTTCACCAGTTTCATTGTTAATCACAATAGGCGTATTTTTTCTTTCATTGATGATTGTTGGTATCCATTCGTGCAACGGCATACTGGTTGGCGTTGTCAGCTTGATAAGCTCCGCCATTGAACAAGGGCGGTTGGGTGTTTCCATCATGTACAACACCAGCCCTGTGAAAATTCTTTGGGCTTGGTTTTGCCAAAATGCATCTATTGGGTCATCAGCAGGATAAAAGATATTGACAATGTTCTGGACATCAGCCATTCTCTTTGTATCGTCCCTATCTATGTAGTCAAGGGGGTTATAGCGGTGAGAACGACCATCTTCGGATTTAGGGGCAAACAAAAATACATCTTGATATTTGGCACGAAAGCCAGCTGTGAGTAGCCAGTTTTCCATTTTAATGTCAAGCACCACGATACTATCAGGATAAGTAAGCAGGTTGGGAATAACGATACTTACACCTTTACCGCTTCGTGTTGGTGCACCAATAGAAATAAATTCATTCCCATAGAATTGCAAAAATTTACCCTTGTGCTTGCCGATAATTACAGGCGGTTCACTTGGAAATTTTTTCTTTAATTTCTCTTCTTCTTTCGGGGTTGGCAAAAAGCCAGTTTTTCGGATTTCCATATCGTTAGCAAAGCGTGCTGAGCCGTGCAACTCCCTTTTTGTCTTTGCAAACAATGCCACCAGCACCGCTACATTCAAGATAATCCACACTACCAATCCAGCAAGCAACAGCAGATGATATCGCATTTAGAGCAACAGCTGACACAAAAAGACAGCGAGATTTTAACCTTGCAGACTGCCTTGATAGAGCTAACCGAGCAGGTGGAAGGCTGGTCGATGATGCTTGGGAATTTACAAGACAATGCGACATGGCTAAACAGTCAATTAAAACCATTAGAGACAAGGTTGTAACGCTAAAGCTCTACCGTGCAGACACCGAGGAGGCTCTTACAGAAGATGACATGCAAAAACTGGCGTATGACACGCCCATCATGGAGCTGACCCCCATGGTAACTCATGCACTAAACCATAAAAAAGACAGAGATTATGTAATGAAAAGATGAGTGGGTATTTGGCAGGTCATGTTGAGATTACATTGACTTTAAAATTAGTTTAATTTAAGATAATATCTTAAATTAAACTAGGTTTTATTATGTACATTCCCCGTCATTTACATCACATGCTAACAAAGCTCATCGCTCAGTTCCCTGCGGTCATGGTTACAGGGGCAAGACAAGTGGGCAAATCCACGTTGCTACAACACACCGCCCGTGAACAAGAAGAGAGGTATGATTATGTAACCTTTGATGACCCCATTCGCTTAGAGCAGGCCCAAGATGACCCCATGCTCTTTATGATGAATCACTCAGGGCGTTTGGTGTTAGATGAGGTGCAATACGCCCCTAAGCTGTTTTCGGTCTTAAAACTACACATTGATGAGAAAAAACAAAATGGTCTGTTTTTATTGTCAGGCTCGCAAGCATTTAGCCTGATGGAGCATGTCAATGAGAGTCTGGCAGGGCGTGTGGCGGTGCTTAGGCTACTTGGTTTGTCTTATCGTGAGATTCGGGGTGTTGAGTTCTTTGAGGGGTTTGTGCCAACAGAGGCGTATTTAAAAGCCTATGAATTCGCCATAGATAGACAAGAGCAGACCACAGATGACAAGAGCAGTCCTGACACGCTATGGCAGATGATTCACAAAGGACAAATGCCAAGGCTTTATGAGCAAGAAACGCATTGGGAGGTTTATTATGCGTCTTATGTCAGTACCTACCTGCAAAGAGATGTCCGTCACATTGCCAATATCAGGGATTTAAACGACTTTACTCGCTTTATGACAGCAGTGGCCGCACGAAGTGGCGAGCTGTTAAATTACAATAACATCGCCCAAGAGGTGGGCGTGTCTGTGGACACCATCAAACGCTGGATTGCCATTTTAGAGATCTCAGGCATTGTCTATCTACTAAAACCTTATCACCATAATCACTTAAAAAGAGCAATAAAAACCCCAAAAATCTACATGCTAGACACAGGACTCATGGCATACCTAACCAAGTGGCTAACCCCAGAGGTGTTGCAACATGGGGCTAAAAATGGGCAGTTCTTTGAGAGCTTTGTGGTGGCGGAGATTTTAAAATCCTTCTACAATCAAGGGGCTGAACCGCCTGTTTATTTTTATCGAGACACCAACCAAAAAGAGATTGACATCATCATAGAGCAGGACGGCATCATCTACCCTGTGGAGATAAAAATGACCGCCAAACCCACCAAAAAACACGCCACACACTTTAACACCCTAAAAGAACAACTGCCAGCTGACGAGATTGGCATTGGCACAGGAGTCATCATCAATCAATACCCAAATAAACTGTGGCTTGATAAGGAGCTGGTGGCGTTGCCTGTGGGGTATTTGTGAATAAAAATTAGCCCCTATGACTGAATAATCAAAGATAAAATCTGGCGTATCATTTTTGATAAAATGGTTTTAAAAATATGATAATATAGAACCTATTAAGTTTTTATTTAGTTCTAAATAAGTTTTATTTTATCAAGGAAAATTTGTTATTTGACCCTTAAAAAGAAAGATATTTTCATCAATCAAGGGTTAATGTTAAATTGGTTAAAATTTAGTTCTAAAATATAACTTTTTTAGTTATAATATAAGACTAAATTAAAATTAAATTAGGTCTATTATGATTATACTTTTTGGTAGTCAAAAAGGTGGTTGTGGCAAGTCTACTCTTGCCATTAATACTGCTTGTTATCTTGCCAATACTGGTGGAGATGTGGTGCTTGTTGATGCTGATATTCAACAAAGTTCAGCAAACTGGGTAAGAGACAGAGAGCAGGCGGGGTTAAAGGCAGTGCACTGTATTCAGCGATATGGCGACATCAAAAGCACGCTTAAAGACTTGGCTGGGCGGTATCAGCACGTGGTCGTTGATGTGGCAGGTCATGATAGCAAAGAGCTAAGAACTGCCATGTTAGTGGCTGATAAACTCATTGTACCATTTCGCCCATCACAACTGGATTTGGATACTCTGCCACATTTGTCAGAGGTTATCGACCAAGCCACAAGCTTTAATGACTCGCTCAAAGCCTATGGGCTACTTACCCTAGCCCCTACCAATCCTGCCAATCAAGAAATTAAGCAAGCAGGGGATTACCTGAGTGATTTTCCTTTATTAACCCCACTATATGCTGTGATACATGATAGAAAAATCTACCGCGATGCCATCTCGGAGGGTAAGGGCGTGATAGAGGGTAATAACCCGAAGGCAAGTGATGAATTTACAGCATTAATGACGGAGATATTGGCATGATACAAAGACGAGTAAAAAGCGAACAGGACTTTATTAACCAAGTAGACCCATCTAGCAAACAACCGACAGAGGACAAGCCTAGCACCAAAAAAGGTCGAAAATTCATCTCACACACCATTCAGATGAATGAAGAGGAATATCAGTTATTAAAAGAGCTGGCACACAAGTATTGCCAAAGTCATAGTGGCATCATTCGTTATGCCTTAAAAGCACTGGCAGAGCAAAAATAGTTTTAATTTAGTTCTAAATAAGTTTATTTTAAAATTTATTTAGAACTAAAATGGTTAAAGAAATCCAGTATGATTTTTGGTTGAGAATGATGAGAACCCCAAAAAAACAACTCCCCATCGGCATACAAACATTCTCAAAGCTTAGACAAAATGACGAGTGTTACTATGTTGATAAAACCCCAAAAATCATCGAGATGGTTGATGGGAGTGGTTGTGGTTTTTATCTTGCTGAAGGCTTTTCTTCATCGGCTACTTGTTAAAATTGAAGGTTTGGCATTTACAATACTTGCTGTTTACTTGGTTTTATTTTAGAACTAATATAAAACTTTTTTGGTTTAAAAAAGCATTTAAATAACAACAAGCAATCTCTTGGGTGTGCTTGATGGTTTTTGTGTTTGTTTGAACTAACGGCAGAGATTATGACTATCCAAATGGTTTGAAAACCCCATGCAATCATAGTAAAATAGCACCTAAATTTTATTACAAGGCAGTCTTTAATGCGTTTTTGTCATAATAAATCAGACATCATCATGCAAGTTCTCACGCCATCGGTGATGGTGGTCACTTTGGGGTTCTTGGGGATTGCTAATGTTCATGCCAATACCCCTCTTCAAATAGCCAATCAACAAATTCAAAGACAGCAGCAAAGACAGGATGCTCTAAATCAAGCATTGACCACAAGCCCCACTGTCCACGTCCAAATGCCTACGCTAGAGCAAAACTCTGTCGCCAGCACACAGGAAAACCTACCTTGTTTTGTGATTCATGAAATCGCCTATGTACCACTACAGACTGATGAGAAGGTGGATTTAGGGCAATTCTCCTTTGCTCTAGCACCCTTAACGCATGGCAAAGGTAGTGTTCTGGGTCAATGTCTAAACATTAATGATGTTAACAACATCGTCCGTGATGTCCAAAATCGTCTCATTGAGCGTGGCTATACCACCACAAGAGTGCTGGTCGGCAATCAAAATCTGTCGGATGGACGACTTGTTTTGACCGTTGTGGCTGGCATTGTGAGGCAAATCAAAGCTGATACCAAAAGTAGTAGTGTGCCAGTCTATACAGATAACACAGGACTTCCTGCCAACTTTAAGACTGCCTTGCCTTTTAAGACTGGCGATGTGCTAAACATCCGTCATTTAGAAACTACTCTTGAAAATCTAAAGCGAGTGCCAAGTAGCGACGCTGATTTTTCTATCACGCCAAGCGACTCTGGTGAGTTGGGTGCTAGCGATGTGCTCATTAATTACACAGCATCAAGAAAGGTGCGAGGCAGTCTTAGTCTTGATGATTCAGGGTCAAAATCCACAGGCAAATACCAAGGCGGTATTACCCTAAGTTTTGACAATCCAACTTGGCATAACGATTTGTTGTACTTGACCTATGGTCGTGATTTGGGCAATGACATCAACAAGGGTGAATATACCCATAAAAGTGCCAAAGGTGGCAGTGAAAATTACAGCGTAGGCTATGTCCTGCCTCTTAAAAATACCGTCTTTAATGCCAGTGCCAGTCACTACACTTATCATCAGAGCGTAGCAGGGGTTAATCAAGACTATGTTTATGGTGGTGACTCAGACAACATCAGTCTAAATGCCAGCCATTTGGCTCATCGAGATGCAAGAAGTAAAACATGGCTTAATGTGGGTGGGTTTACCAAATCGCAAAAGAATTATATTGATGATACCGAGATTGATGTGCAACGTCGCAAAATCTCAGGCTGGACATCAGGCATTCGCCACGAGACGAGGTTTGGGCAAAAACAACTTGCCACAGATGTTAGCGTGCAACGTGGCACAGGGGCATTTAATGCCCTAATACCGCCTGAGAGTCTATTTAACGAGGGCACGGTACGCACCCCTATCTATAAACTCAACCTAAACTTCGCCGCACCTGTTAAACTTGGTGATAATTACCAAATGGGCTATCAGGCAAATCTTAGAGCTCAATATGCTCAAAAAGCCCTAGTACCCAGTGAGCGGATGAGTATCGGTGGTCGATACAGCGTGCGTGGCTTTGATGGCGAGCGGACACTGTCAGGCGACATGGGAGCGACCTTTCGTCAAGATGTCAGCTTTCCCATCAAACAATCCAATCATAGCCTGTATCTGGGGCTAGATGCTGGCAGCATCGCCATGCAAAATAAAGAACAAGACAATCTACTGCTCGGCCACACTTTGGTCGGTGGGGCAGTTGGTGTGAAAGGGTACATTAAACCACTACGTCTAAACTACGACCTATTTGCAGGGCACCCCATCAGACAACCTGAGTACTTTGGTAAAAAAGAATGGACTGGTGGGGTGAGTTTGGGGTGGGGGTTTTGATGACCCCTTGTTAAATTTTAGATAATCTTTTGAACAACAAGCTCTGTACGAGTCAGTATGCTTTTTTCTTTTAATAAGGGTTTGATTTCATCTTCTGTATAGCCTTGAATAAGTTCAGGGCGTTCAATAAAGTTGTTGTATGGGTTTTTAATGCTTAATAGCTCTTGAACTAAATTACTCATAAATTACTCCTCAGGCTTGGTACCTGTTGAACCATGCTCAATATGAATTTTGATATTTTGGTTTAGATTTTTAAAGTCTTGGATTATGCCATCTATCTTACCACAATGATTATCTCACGACCTTGACTAGGTTTTCTTTATTAATAAAATCCTTAACATTTGTATAATAATACTCATTTCTATCTTTAATAAAATAACCAAAACCCTCCATAAATATTTTATTATCTTCAATATAAATATTGGTAATTGGGTTAATTAGGAAGGTTTCCTGATTTATTACTAAATTTTCATTATGATAAAAAAATGGCGGAAAAATGAATAAATCATCAGCAAATTTCATTAAATGGCAAAATAAATCGGGATGTTGATTTGCTAAAAAATCAGCTCTTGGTAAATTTAATGTATATAAATATCCTAAATTAATTTCCTCTAAGTCCTCAAAACTATCCTCTGCACAATCATCAATAAAGCTATTGATTGCATCTTTACAGACTGATATAAAGTCATCTAAATTCTCAGACCAAATAAAATGCTTGGAGTTTTCTGGTATTTGTCTACCATGTTTTTTTTCTTGATTGGAAATATCTGTTGTGATATTCAAATATTGATTATCATTTACAATAAACATATATTTAGCCTCTATTGTTGTTTATTTGGTGGAATAATGATAATAGTACCGTCTGTATTGACAGTAATTGACCCAGATGGCACATAAGGTTGACCTGATTTTTCATCTTTATCAGCTCTGATACCACTTCTTTGAAAAAACTCTTCAGGACTTTCTATCTTTGAAATACTTGGGGTTTCATTATTTGGAACTATATGAGTTCTTTCTAAACTTAAAGCACCATCAATATCTGCAGACTTATCTCTTATCTTATCTTTTATTTTCTTGGATTTATTCGCATTAATATGCCCAAAACCAATATCTACATCGCTATTATTCTGGAAATCCCCACGAATGCGGCTACCACCAAATACCACCGATGTATTGCTATTTTTTGCCACTTCCAAGATGACTTTTGCCTGTTCTTTTGGTAAGCCACTGACCGCTTTTGATAAAAACTCAGCCTGCTCATCTATATTTGTAATTTTTATTTCAGTTTTTCTGGGTACTTATTGAAAATAGATTTACTACTATAATCCAACCCATGTGTAACCGATAAGTTACCATCAACAGTAGTGGTCAATTTTGAATCATGTTCAATTCTCAAAACATTATCAGAGTTAGCATAATTTTTGAAATTTGATGATTCCCTTGCCTTTCTACTTTCATCAATATTTTGAACCACACTTTCGTAGTAGGGGCTATTAATGGTTTGTTGTTTCTGATTTTTATAAACATTCTCCAAATCATAATCACCTGCCCTTGTAAAAGAATCGTCAACATGTTTAGTGGCTGTCTCCCCAGCATCCACAACATCATCCACCTTATCAAGCTGACCCTCGACCCTACTAATAACTCTAGTCCCCTGCCCTACTAATCCCGCACCAATCGGGGATAATAGATTGCTAGTAGCAATCAGTCTTTGGGTTTCATTCCAGCTCTTGCCTTGAATATAACCAAGTTCTTCATGTCTACCTTGAATTCTTAGTAGATTCTCGTAGTAGGTTTGCATTTTTTTATCATCATAAATGCCAACCTCATCACTTGTAAGAGATTCAACGATATAGTCATCAAGACTGGCAATACTTGCAATAATTGAATTTATATCTTTTTGCCAAGATGCCTCTGTATTTGCTTGACTTGCCCCTAGCTGACCGCCTCGAATAAAATTACTATCAGCAGTTTGAGTATCGACTTTTTGCTCTATTAAACTCAAATATTCATATACCAAAGGATCTCTTATGGAGTTAAATAAGTCTTTCAGACCTATTGTTGGATTATGATACGCATCCATACCGCCATTATCAATAGCAGGCACTGGTATACTTGTGTCCCCTTGATACTCATTAATAAAAAAGCTTACAAAACGCATATTCCTGTCCCCTAATGTAGCTCCTGTATTAGGGTCGGTTTCTAAAAATATATTAGCCCAATCATGATCAAGTACAGAGGCGAGGGATTGTGCCATTTCTTTTTTTGCCTCTTGTTCTGTTAAGCCGTACTCAGATGCGTATTTGCTTACCATTTCCTGATTAAGGACATAATGTATTTGATCAATGCGAGCTTGCCTATACCCCCACTCCCCCTCTCTCCCGTCGTGGTTCTCTGCAAAGGCCTTATCATTCCCCTCAAGCAATGCTTGATTTTGAGCGGTTGTTTGTGCATCTTTGCCATCTCCAAGCCGTGCTTTGATGGGGCTTATTGTATCTTGATTGGCGATGATGGCGGCATCGGTGTTAAGTTTGGCGACAAGTCCTGCTAGGTCTGCTAAGGTTTCGTTTTTGCCACCACGGATATGGTCTAGCTCGTGAGCTAGGGTTTGGATACTGTCTTGTCTTAACTCATTATGGGTGTCTATGACCGTTAGTGTTTTATTGGTAGCACCTTGCTTGTCTCTTTGGGCGGTAATGCTGGTAAGCAGTACCTCGGTGCTGATGCCTGTGGCATCAGAGAGGTCTTGTAGAGCCTTTTGGCTTAGAGTTCAAATAGCATCCATAAATCAAATTTATGCAACCTGCAAGTTAAGTTGAACGAATGTAAAACCCAACATTGTTTTGGTCTAATGATTTATTTTTGACATTCAAAATTGCCATTTTTATTCCATTCTATACTCACAGTAAATCTTGTTCTTGGATTTCTTGAAAAGCTATCGGCATAGTAGCCTTTGTAAGTAGTCAACATATAATCAAGATAGCAATATCTACCCGTGATACCAGCAGACTCATTTTCAACATAAACTTTTTCCCAAATATCTATTTTTTCAATGTTTTGATAAATGTTGATAACAGTACTGTCTTGTGGATAGTCGTAATGTTTTGATAAAACATAAATGTTTGGTTTTTTATATTCATCCAATATATAGCCACTTTCGTTGATAGTAATATCATCAAGCCATTTTCCAAAGTGTAATTTCATTTCATTATATTCTTCATAATTTTTTTGGTTAACGGCTCCATTGTTTTTGCTGTTATTTATAAAAATTATGAAGAATAATGCAGAAAAAAGAAAGATAAAGATAGAAGTGTATTGCTGTTTTTTCATTTTTTATAAAGCCTTCTTAGTTTTTCTAGCTCATGGGGTGGTAAAGAATACCCCGTATAAATCATTTTACCTCCTGTTATACCAACCTGTGGAGTTCCTGCACCATATGTTGTAATGGTATCTCCACCTTGGGTTTTGATTACACCTAGGCAGGCTCCTTGACAAGCTTGCAGACTAACGGATGAACCTTCAATGGCTTTATCTATTTGGTCGGCAGTTTTAAACCCTCCTTGAATACTACCAAAATTAATAGATGCTCCACCAGTAACTAATGTGCTTGATGCTGTTACTTCAAACATATCTGGTCTCCACACTTTACCATTTTTATTATTTACAACAAGCGTGTAACTCCATGGGGATCCAGATACATTAATAAGTATCATATCATTATATTGATAGTCTAATCTTTTAAATGTTCTTACAATTTTACCTGCACCATCATTTCTACCATATAGATACTGATGAATTAACTGCTGTGTCTCGGCACTATTATAACCTTGTTTCTCAGCCCATAAAGCTGTATAAAAAGCCCCCGATAAATCTGTTTGAATCGGACCAAAATTATATTGATGACTCTCAAACTCATCCCCACCCTCCTTCTCTCCCTCCAACTGCCCCTTATTCTCATCCAAGAGTGCTTGGTTGTGAGTGTGATAAGCAAGCTGTTCATCGGTGCTTAGATTTTGCAGGGTTTGAGTCGTTGGTGTAATGCCTTGTCTATGAGTATTGATGTCCTCTTTATTCAGACTGGTGCCGATATTATAAGCCAAATTACCCAGTTTGCCCATTCTTGTGGCAGAAGTTTCGCCTTGTCCATTGTGGTGGGCGATTTCGTGGTTTAGGGTTTCTATGGCATTGTCTAGATGGTCTATGTCAAGGTAGGTGTGTCCTTTGGTGGGATTGGCAAGCCCTTGTACCAGCTCGTCTTTTGTGTTGGTGGTGTTTTGGGTTAAAAAGACTTGGGTGTCTTTGGCAGTTGTATCTTGGGTTAATTGTGTGTTTAATTCATTTAAGATGTCTTGGTTTTGGGAGACATTGGTTAAATCGCCATCAGTGATGGCATCTACATGAGCGTTTAGGTTGGCTTGTGATTTATCTGCTCCTGTCAGAATGTTATTTGTAGCTTGGGTTAGGTTGTCTTTGGCTTTTTGGAGGGCAGAGTTGCCATTGATGGTGTTTTCGTTATCCATTAAGCCAGTAGCTGTTGCACCCACAGCAACGCCAAACATACCAAAGGCGGCTTTGGTGTTGTTGGGCAGGTCTTTTTGTTCTTTTTTAATCTCCTGTCTACCCTCTTTACTAAACACTCTGGTATCTACCGTTGTGT
>ERZ1023310.68-NODE-68-length-32612-cov-8.161471_pt1 | contig 32612 bp, 35 predicted proteins | sample MGYA00380476_ERZ1023310 | MGnify/ENA primary metagenome ERZ1023310 (study PRJEB33173, sample SAMEA4830346) | metagenome | study: EMG produced TPA metagenomics assembly of the PRJEB25223 data set... | reverse complement strand
GGTATCTGAAGGTATCGCCCATATTCATGCGTCTTTTAATAACACCATTGTAACCATTACCGATCGTCAGGGTAATGCATTGGCTTGGGCCACCTCAGGTGGACAAGGCTTCCGTGGTTCACGTAAATCAACGCCTTTTGCTGCACAGGTTGCTGCTGAAGTTGCTGGTAAAACAGCACAAGAAACCTATGGTGTTAAAAACGTTGATGTCTTGGTTAAAGGTCCAGGACCAGGTCGTGAGTCTGCGGTTCGTGCATTAGGTGCATTGGGTTATAAAATTAACAGCATTAGCGATGTAACCCCAATTCCACACAACGGCTGCCGCCCGCCTAAGAAACGCCGCGTTTAAGGAGATAACTCATGGCCCGTTATATTGGTCCAAAATTAAAATTGTCTCGCCGTGAAGGTACTGACCTGCAACTAAAATCAGGTGTAAAAGCTTACGACGTTAAGACAAAAAAATCAGGTCGCGTACCTGGTCAGCATGGCAATAGCCAAAATAAAGCCTCTGAATACGCCCTACAACTTCGCGAGAAGCAAAAAGTAAAACGTATGTATGGTGTGCTTGAGCGTCAATTCTCAAACTACTATAAAGAAGCTGCTCGTATGCGTGGTGCTACTGGTGAAAACCTACTTGGCATGCTAGAACGCCGTTTGGATAACGTTGTTTATCGTATGGGCTTTGGTGCTACTCGTGCAGAAGCACGTCAGTTAGTGAGCCACCGTGCAATCCTGCTAAAAAAAGCAGGTCGTGATGAGTTTGTTCGTGTGAACATTCCTTCAATCCAAGTTCAAGACGGTGATGTGATTGCTGTGCATGAGAAGTCAAAAGAACAACTTCGTATTAAAAACGCAGTAGAGCTTGCGACTCAACGTGGCATTCCAGAATGGCTAGAAGTTGACCACAGCAAACTACAAGGTACGTTCAAAACTGCACCAGATCGCAGTGACCTACCTGCTGAAATTAACGAAAGCTTGATTGTAGAACTATATTCTAAATAATCCGAACTAATCGAGGTGACTTATGACAAATGTAACTGAGTTTCTAACACCGTCTGCAATTAATGTAGATACGGTTAATGAAACGACTGCTAAGGTCACGCTCGAGCCGTTAGAACGTGGCTTTGGGCATACATTAGGTAATGCTCTTCGTCGCATTCTTTTATCTTCGTTGTCTGGTGCTGCCGTGATTGAAGCTGAAATTGAAGGCGTCGATCATGAATATTCAACACTAGAAGGTTTGCAAGAAGATGTATTGGATTTGCTTTTGAACCTAAAAGGTTTGGCAATCATTTTACATGACCAAAACGAAGCTTATTTAACATTGGACAAAAAGGGTGTAGGTGTCGTAACTGCTGCTGACCTTGAGTTGCCACATAATGTTGAGATTGCCAATCCTGAGTTGGTACTTGGTACATTAAGTGAACGTGGACATTTAAAAATGCGTTTGCGTGTGGTAACGGGTCGTGGCTATGAGCCTGCTAATCAGCGTCGTGAAGATGCCAATTCTAAAGCGATTGGACGTTTGAAGCTTGATGCAAGTTTTAGCCCTATTTTGCGTGTGGCTTATGACGTTGAAAATGCTCGTGTTGAGCAACGTACTGATCTTGACAAGCTTATCATTGAGCTTGAAACTAATGGTACGATTGACCCTGAAGAGGCGATTCGTAAGGCTGCTACGATTTTGCAACAACAAATTGCAATCTTCGTTGATTTAGAAGCTGAAGAAGCCCCTGAACCAGTTAAAGAAAAAGAAGAGATTGACCCTGTGCTATTACGCCCAGTGGACGACCTTGAACTAACGGTTCGTTCAGCAAACTGCTTGAAAGCTGAAAACATTTACTACATCGGTGATTTGGTGCAACGTTCTGAGACTGAACTTCTAAAAACACCAAATTTAGGTAAGAAATCATTAACTGAAATCAAAGACGTACTTGCGTCAAAAGGTTTGGAGTTGGGCATGCGTTTAGAGACCTGGCCACCAAGCGATTTGCGAGTTGATGACCGTTTCTCTTACCGTAGCCGTTAATTTTAAAGGATACTGACCATGCGACATCGTAATAGCGGAGTCAAGCTGGGTCGCACCAGCAGCCATCGTAAGGCTATGTTCCAAAACATGACCAATTCATTGATTGAACATGAGCTAATCAAAACCACGTTGGTAAAAGCAAAAGAGCTACGTCGTGTAGCAGAGCCACTCATCACTTTGGCAAAAGAAGACAGCGTTGCTAATCGCCGTCTTGCTTTTAACCGTACTCGTAACAAGGCAACCGTTGGTAAGCTTTTCAATGAGCTAGGACCACGTTACAAGACTCGCCCAGGTGGTTATTTGCGTATCATCAAATGCGGTTATCGTGATGGCGATAATGCACCAATGGCTTATGTGGAATTGGTTGACCGTCCATAATAGTCACTATTTCTACGAAAACCAAACCTTTTTAAGGTTTGGTTTTTTTATTGCATGGATTTTGGTTTGTTGGTGTTTTTGACAAATAAAAAGACGATTGATGTCAAATTATAGTTGAAAACTTTAAAACTAGGACGAGTCTGACTTTGCTATTTTCCATGCAAAAATTGATTGAATCATCAAATTTTTATCATGTCTATAAAAATATTACCAATAGTGAGTGCGTCTTGTTAATTTGTGCTGTATTAAATTTAATTTTAGTAAGTGGTCATGTCAAACTTTCTATTAAATATAGAATGAGAACTTTGTAAAATGGGTCTTATCTTGAACAGTTGTTGTTTGGTGGGGTGTGGTATGATTGCTCTGTGCGCTAATTGGGAAAAACATTTTAAAGCAGTGATAATCTATGCTACAATAACACCGCTTTTTAGCAAAATCTAGCCAGCTTTTTAGCCAGCCAAAAGGAAGATTACCATGACTGTCATCAAAAAAGACGACTTTATCCAGTCCATTGCAGATGCATTTCAATACATCAGCTACTATCACCCCACCGACTATATCCAAGCCCTAGCCGAAGCCTTAGAGCGTGAAGAAAACCCTGCCGCCAAAGATGCCATGACCCAAATTTTGGTAAACAGCCGTATGTGTGCCGAAGGCAAACGCCCGATTTGCCAAGATACAGGGATTGCGACCGTGTTCCTAAAAGTTGGCATGAACGTAACTTGGGAGTCTGATATGAGCGTGGCGGATATGGTAAACGAAGGCGTTCGCCGTGCCTACAATCACCCTGATAATACCCTGCGAGCGTCTGTACTCGCCGACCCTGTGGGTAAACGAGTGAACACCAAAGATAACACCCCTGCCGTCATTCACATGGAAATCGTGGCAGGCGACAAGGTGGAAGTTACCTGTGCTGCCAAAGGGGGTGGTAGTGAGAACAAATCCAAACTTGCCATGCTAAACCCGTCTGACAGCATTGCGGACTGGGTGTTAAAGAGCATTCCTGAAATGGGTGCAGGCTGGTGTCCGCCGGGTATTTTGGGCATTGGTATCGGTGGCACGCCCGAAAAAGCAACCCTTTTGGCAAAAGAAAGTCTTATGAGTCACATTGACATTCATGAGCTAAAAGCCAAAGCCGAAAGCGGAACAGAGCTATCTACCACAGAGAGCCTACGTCTTGAACTGTTTGAAAAGGTAAACGCACTTGGCATTGGGGCTCAGGGCTTGGGTGGTCTTACCACCGTGCTTGATGTCAAAATCCTAGATTATCCAACGCACGCCGCATCTAAGCCTGTGGCGATGATTCCTAACTGTGCCGCCACTCGCCATGTGGAGTTTGAGCTTGACGGCACAGGGGCGGTAAACCTAGAACCGCCAAGCATGGACGTGTATCCTGACATTACTTACAGCCCCGATAGCGGTAAGCGTGTCAATGTAGACACCCTAACCAAAGAAGAAGTGACGACATGGCAAACAGGCGATGTGCTACTACTTAACGGCAAAATCTACACAGGGCGAGACGCCGCTCACAAACGCATGACTGACATGCTAAATAATGGCGAAACCTTGCCTGTGGACTTCACTAACAAGCTCATCTACTACGTTGGGCCTGTTGACCCTGTGCGTGATGAAGTGGTGGGGCCGGCAGGACCGACAACCGCCACTCGTATGGATAAATTTACCCGTCAAATGCTAGAACAAACTGGTCTTTTGGGTATGATTGGTAAATCCGAACGTGGTAAAATCGCCTGTGAAGCCATTGCCGACAACAAAGCAGTCTATCTCATGGCGGTGGGCGGTTCGGCATATTTGGTCTCAAAAGCCATTAAAAATGCCAAAGTGGTTGCTTTCCCCGAGCTTGGCATGGAAGCGATTTATGAATTTGAAGTTAAAGATATGCCCGTAACGGTGGCGGTAGATAGTAATGGCGTATCGGTACACGCCACCGCCCCAAAAATCTGGCAAGCCAAAATCGGTAAAATCCCTGTGGTGGCAGGCTAAACGCTTGATAAATGTCTGATAAATAAACCGCAGCACACCCCAAGGCAAGGTCTTTGGGGTGTGTTTTTTAGGTCATAAAAGAAAGGCAACCAAATCGCCAAAATTATCAAATACCCCATCAGGGCGACTGTCCGCAATCGGCTCGCCATAGTTATAACCATAGGTTAGGGCGAGCGTGGTTATCCCTGCATTTTGCCCTGCTGTGATGTCATTTTTGGAGTCGCCCACCATGACCGCTTGCGATTTGTCTATGCCAAGCGTGGTGCAAATATGCAAAAGCGGAGCAGGGTCAGGCTTTTTAGTAGGCAAATTGTCGCCCCCGATGATGCAGGCGAATTTGTCCGTCCAGCCCATGTTTGCCAAAATGTCGGGCAAAAATTGAGCAGGCTTATTGGTACACAGGGCAAGCGTCAAGCCTTGTTTGATAAGGCGATTTAGCCCGTCTGTTACCCCGTCATACTCTACTGTCTTATCTTGACAAGTGGCATATTCTGTCAAAAACAGCTCATGGGCGTGGTGCAAATTATCAAGTGATAAACCCGCCCATACCAACGCCCGTTCTACGAGTTTGGTGGAGCCGTTGCCCACCCATGTTCGCACGTTGTCGGTGCCAGCAGGGGGCTTGTCAAAATGAGCAAGCATTTTATCCACGCCGTCCGCCAGATCAGGCACACTGTCGATGAGCGTGCCATCCAAATCAAAAATGATGAGTGATTTTGTCATAAATTTGCCTATTTTTTAAAATTTACCAAAAAATTTACCCTAAATTTTATCAAAAAATTAGGGCGTGCCTACCGTTGATAGCATTCTCATAAGATATGGTAAAAATTTGATGATTTCAATCCATTTTTGCAGGAAAAATGGTTATCTGACCACTTAAATCGTGTAAATTTTTAAGGTTTTTACTTAATTTTTTAAATTTAAGTGGTCGGATTGTGGCTCGAAGTCAAAATCCTTGTTGATATTTCAATATCAACTGCGGACTTTTCCTTGAAAAACGTGCGATTTTTCCTATTTTTCATGGCAAATACCAAAGGCAGGCACGCCCTGTAACATTGACCAAAAAATCATGAAAACTTGGCGTAAATTGTAACAATTTATGTAAAATTTGCCGATTTTGCCCAAATTTGACTGTTTTGATGGTGTGCTTTACCAAAAGGTTGAATGTATTTTTTAAAAATTTATCAAAAAAATTTTAAAAATGGCGATATTTTGCGAATTTTGGGTGTGAAATGGGGTAAATAAGATGAGTTTTGGCATAATTTTGGCAAAATAACGCAATATTTGAGCGTGGATTGTGATAAAAGTAACAAAATATTGCAAAAGACATCCAATGTAAAAAGGGGTGGGGGTAAATTTTGCAAAACTTTACATTTAACACCACAAATACGCACAGTTTTTTAGAAATATTTTGTTACTATACACACATCGGCACTGATGATGAATTCGTCAGATGGCGACATAATAAACAAACTCGGTGCTTGCACCATAATTGGAGAGAAACCATGAAAACATTAAACAAAGCCCTACTAGCTCTTGGTGCGTCATCACTATTGGCAATGAGTGCCAGTGCTGCCGTGAGCTACGGTGCTAATGGTGTAGGGCAACCTTACATCGGTGTTAAAGCAGGTCAAATTGACGTAGATGTAGATGGTGCTAACGCTGACAAAGCGACAGCTTATGGCGTGTACGGTGGTTATAACTTCGACCAAAACTTCGGTGTTGAAGCTGAATACCTAGGCACTGATGATGCAGACATCACCACAGCGACTCGTAAGGGTGAGTACGATGCCAAAACTTATGGTGCTTATGGTACTTACCGTTATCAGTTCGCAGGTAGCCCTGTATATGCCAAAGGCAAATTGGGTGTGGCAAAAACCGAAGCCAAAAGCACAAGCGGTAACATCGTACTAGACCAAGACAAAACTTCTGTCGCTGGTGGCGTGGGTCTAGGTTTCCAACCAACCGCTAACTTCGGTATCGAAGCAGGCTATAACTACTTAAACTCTGATGCGAACATGTGGGGTATCGGTACTCACCTAACTTTCTAAGTCAAACTGAGCAATATCAAGAACAACCGTAAAGCGATTTACGGTTGTTTTTTGTTGTTCAAAGTATCGTAAACTCAATTATAATCGTTTAACTTCAAAATACACCACCAAAGGGCGTGTTCAACACGCCCCTACAAGGTATTTTTCAAGATTTGGCATTGGTGCAAATTGGGCTTAATTTACTATAAAATATCGTAGTTAGGGCGTGTTGAACATTGATAACATTCTTATAAAATAAGATGAAAATTTGACAATTTCAATCAATTTTTGCATGAAAAATGGCTAAATCTTGTTTTTCATCGTCAAAAACTTGTCTGATAGAATGACTATCAGCCTGCGTTTTTTCCTTGAAAAACATGCGATTTTTCTCATTTTTCATTGCAAATACCAAAGTTCAACACGCCCTAATAAAAAAGGGGCAAATCATCGCCCCAATTTTTTTATTTTAGTATTTTTTATTTTTGCTTGCTATGGCGATTTTATCGTTGCTGTCGCCATGACATTGCCATGCTCTCTCATCTCTAACACAAGCCCGTTTTCATCATCGCTAAGCACATGCCAGTCGCCCACGCCTTTGGGTAGACCGTTGGCGGTGACGCTGATGCATTTATTTTTTAGGCGAATCATCGGTGGGGTGTGTTTGTAGATGGTGCTTTGCCCGTCTTGCTGGATGATTTGCCCTGCAATCACGCTCGCCTGTGAGCGGTGGGGGGCGACATAGCGACAAGGCACGCCATCAATGCTGATACAGTCGCCTAGGGCGTAGATGTCAGGCACGCTCGTTTGCAGGGTTTGGGGATTGACAGCAATGCCTGTGTGTTTGTTAAAGGTCAGATTGGCACGCAAGGGCAGGCGTTCGTGAACGTGAAGTCCTGTGGCGACGATGACTTCATCGACCAACAAGGGACTGACCGTCTCGCTGTCGCAGTCAAATAAGTCAATCTCATAGCCGTGTGCGGTGGCATTTACGCCTTTGACCATGCTATGACCAAGCCAATTTACCCCAAGGGCTTCGATGGCATTTAAAATCCGCTCGCCCGCCACGACAGGCAGTAGGGCGGATAAAGGTCTGGGGTGTACGTCAATGAGACTGACCTTGTGACCTGCCTTTATCAAATCTTCGCTCAGCTCAGTGCCAATCATGCCTGCCCCGATGATGGCGACGTGCTTGGGGGTGGTTAGGCGAGATTTGAGTTCGTCAAACCGCTCCAAGTGATTGACGTGCCATGCCATCTCTTTGGCGATGGTGGGCGGATAGGCAGGGCTGGCACCGATGGCAAGAATGAGCTTATCATAATACACCGTGCCACGGGTGGTGTGCAGGCTCTGGGTGTGGGTGTCAATGTTGGTGACGTAGGTGTTGGCAAGTAGGCGTACGTTATTATCAAGGGCGGACTGACTGCCCGTGGCACGCACCAGTTCGGCTCGTCCCTTGCCTTGAGATAGGGCGACCGACAGCATGGGCTTGTGATAGCGGTCGGCGTCATCGGCACTGATGAGTGTGATGAGCAAATCCTTGTCCAAAGCACGCAAAGCATCTACCATCGCCCAACCTGCAAGACCTGCCCCAACGATGACCACGCCACGCTCGGTACGGTCAAAGACGACAGCAGGGGCGACGTGGCTCGTCTCTTCATAAGGCTCAAAGTCGCTTTTGCGTACGCCACATAGTGGGCATTGCCAATCATCGGGAATGTCTTCAAAACGAGTGCCAGCAGGCAAGCCATCTTCGGGGTCGCCTAATTCTTCATCGTAGATATAGCCACAGGCAAGGCAGATGAATTTACGCCATGCACCACGACCATCGGTGGGGGAAGTTGTCATGATTACCTTTTTTATATAAATTTAAATGAAATATTCAATCGGTTTAACTTTGGGTTCATCCATCAGCTGATGAGACAGATAACGCAAATGCTTGATGGCAGGCGTGACAATCGCCACAAACTGGGCTTCACGCAGACGGCGTTGGGGGTGGGCGGTCATCAGATAGCCTTTTGCTCCTTGGTGAAGCATGGCAGATTGGGTGGCTTTTAGGGTGAGCATTGCCCCTTGTTCACGCACGTTTAGCACGTCTAAGAAAAACTCTTTGTCGCTGTTAAAGGGGTCTTTGCCAAGGCTTAGGGTTTTGGCGACCAGATTGTCAAGCTCCAAGGTCAGACTGCCTGCTTGGTCTTCTAAAAAGGCGTTGGAGACTGCCGTGCCTTCTTTGATGTCATCAATGGCTCCCATGATAATCCCTGCCCCGATACCAAGTTGCATGAGCACAAACGCCGAGCGAATACGGGCGATAAAATCTTTGCAGGGCAAGGCGATGATGTCATCGGTGCTGATGGGGTAGTCGGTCAGCTCAATGCGTAGCGTGCTAGACCCTTCCATACCACTAAACGCAGGGCAGGGGTGCAGTCGCCATGAGTCTTGGCGTGCCTTGTCAAACTGCAATAGGAAAAATACTTCATCGTCCGTGCCGTCTATCTGTGCCACGGCACCGCAGTATTGACCGTCTTTGATGTGGCTAATCCACGGCAGGATACCGCTGACTTTGTAGCCGTTGCCGTCCTTTTTGGCGACAAATTTCATGTTCTCGATGTTCGCCCATGTCTTCATCGGGTTGGACAGAGCGGTACCGCCAAAGGTGTTGGCAAGGGCGTGGTTGTCCAAAAACTTGCCCTTTAATAGGCTGTTGTCCGATTGGTCAATATACAGCCCCATCACCTGATGACACCACGTCAAAAAAGCGGTCGTGCCACACACTCGTCCCACGTTGGCATTGGCAAGGATTGCCAAATCAAAGCGGTTGCCGTGGGCGTTTAGGTGTGGGGCGAACAGCCCTGCCTTGCCCAGCTCTGCCATCTCGGCAAGGGGGTAATAACCCTTGTCAATATCGATAACCTTGGGGGCGATGTGCGTGTCGGCGAGTGTGGCGATGTTGTCTAAAAAGGCGGTTTGGTCGGTAAAGTGAAACATGAAAAGGCTCTTATGTCGTTTTGGAATAAGTGGTATTATAAAATGAAAGAATGGGCTTATTATTTTCCGATTTGGCATAAGTATAGCATATTTGGGAACATGGCGATAGGAGTGTGTACATTTATTCGCACTCGCCATGTATCATCTGCAATATATTCCCCACCTTATCCAAACATTCTTGGTATTCACTCTCCCTATCCGATTTTATGGTAATACCGCCCCCTGCCCAAAGTTCCGTCTTTTGCCATTTTTGCAAAGTGCGAATGAGTACATTCCAATTGCCCGTACCGTCAAAATTCATATAACCCATTGTCCCACAATACGCCCCACGGGGGGAGATTTCTAATTCATGAATAATCTCGCACGCCCGTTTTTTGGGTGTGCCTGTGATTGACCCTGCGGGCAGACTGCCAAATAAGACTTCTAAGCCATGCACGTCTTTTAATTGGGCGGTAATGGTGCTAACCATGTGATGTACGTTTTTAAAACTTTCAATGGCAAAGCGTTTGGGGGTTTTTACCGTGCCGATATGGGCGTATTTTCCTAAGTCATTTCTGAGTAAATCCACAATCATTAAATTTTCGCTCATGTCCTTTTCGCTGTTTGCAAGTTCATTTTTTAACGCATTGTCTATATCAGCGTTATTATGGCGTGGGCGTGTGCCTTTTATGGGTTTGGTGATGATATGAATGTTATCATTGATTTGATGAAATTCAAAAAACAATTCAGGCGATACCGATAAAATTTCAAATCTGCCCAATTTTAAATACCCTGCAAATGGAGCATTGATTTTATCTTGCAGTTGGGGCAAATGACTGACTAAATTATCCAAATCCGCTTGCCATTTTTGGGTAAGGTTAATTTGATAGGTGTCGCCTGCTTTGATGTATTCTTGGGTTTGGTTAAAGGCGTGATTATAATCTTGCTTTTGCCATGATGAAATAAATTGTGCAGGTTTTGGTTTTGGTAATTGTTGATTTAATAACTCAGTTAAATTATTTTTTATTTCATCAAAAATCTCTTTATCGGCATTGATGCCAATCAATTCAAACCCATGCTTGCACGGTTTTATATAAATGTCATAATGCCCAAAATAGGCACAAGGCTGGTCAGGCTTAATAGCGATGTTAGGATTTAATTCATGAGCCGATAAGTCATAACCGATAAAACCCATTAAGCCGTGCGTATAGTCGCCTTGGCGTGTGGGACTTGGGGCGTGGGCTTGGCAGTAGGCGATAAGCTCGTTTTGCCAATCGGTATAGGTGGTGGGGTAAGTGTGGTTGTCGTTTTGGCGAGTTGTTTTGTGAATGGATAAGCCATTTGCAAAGACGGCAGTCCACGAAACAGCAGGGCAAATGCCGATGATGGGGCGATGGGCGTTGTGCAAAAAACACACCTGCCAATCAGGGCGGTGCGTGGCGATGAGTGCGACAAGCTGGCTTGGGGTGTGCGTGGTGGTAATGGGGTGTGTGAGCATTTTTAAAGGGTAAGGAAAAAGGGAGATTTTAAAGGAAAATGAAAAAAAGGGAAAGGGGTTTGGCGTTGATTTTGAGTTTGACAAGGGGTAGTATGGGCGATATAATGCAACTAAATACAGTTACAAGGCAAGCCATGACCAAAAAAGATAAGCTAAAAGCCAAGTTGCAAGGCGATATTAGCACCTTTGTGTTTAGTGATTTGGTAACGCTATTATCACAATTCGGCTATGAAATGCACGAGCGGGCAGGGTCAAGGGTTATTTTTATTCATGTCGATGACGACAGCGACCGCATTCACTTGCACAAACCCCACCCCGAAAATACCATTAAGGGCGGAGCATTAAAAGCAGTCAAAGCCTATTTGAGCGAAAAAGGTTATTTTGACGAACCCCAAACCGAACAATCAACGAACCAAAATTAGACAAGGAGCCAAACGATGATGACTTATAAAGGCTATGTGGGCGAATTTGAGCTGGATAATGATGATGAGATGTTTTATGGCAAGCTCATCGGTATCAATCAGCTTGTTACCTTTGAAGCCGACAACGCCCACGACCTAAAACAGGCGTTTTATGACAGCGTGGACGATTATTTGGCGTTTTGTGATGAGCGGGGGATAGAGCCTGACAAGCCATTTAAAGGGTCATTTAATGTACGCATTGACAGCGAGTTGCACCGCCGTGCTTATATGGCAAGCCGTGATAGCAGTTTAAATGCTTTTGTGGGGCAAGCCATTAGCGAAAAGTTAGGGCGAATGTCGGTGTCTGTTTGATAGGTTTAAATTTTGTGGGGGTAATTTTTGGGCAGGATAGATTGCCATTTACCCCTACAAAATTTCTCAAATACAAACCAAAACCCAACTTCATAGCAAGTTGGGTTTTTATTTTAACCTTTAAACTTCCTAACAACCAACGCCGAATTTGTCCCACCAAAACCAAAACTGTTGCTCATGGCGGTGTTAATCTCGGTTTGACGTGTGGTCTGGACGATGTCAAAAGGCTTGGCTTTTTCGTCCATGTCGGTAATGTTAATGCTTGGGGCGATAAAGTCGTTGTTCATCATCAGCACGCAATAAATCAGCTCTTGCACGCCCACCGCTCCTAGGCTATGCCCTGTCATGGATTTGGTTGAGCTAATGGGCGGGGTTTTGTCCGCACCGCCAAACACGTCTGCAATGGCGTGTAGCTCCGTGATGTCGCCAAGCGGTGTTGATGTGCCGTGCGAATTGACATAATCCACCGTATCAAGCCCTGCCTGCGACAAGGCGATTTGCATACAGCGAGTTGCCCCTTCTCCGCTTGGGGCGACCATTTCCGCTCCGTCTGATGTTGCTCCATAGCCCACGATTTCCGCCAAAATGTTCGCTCCACGAGCCTGTGCGTGTTCTAAGCTCTCCACGACCACCATACCACCACCGCCTGCGATGACAAAGCCGTCTCGGGTGGCATCATACGGGCGACTTGCAGTGGTGGGCGTGTCGTTGTAGCTCGTACTCATCGCCCCCATCGCATCAAACATACACGACTGCGTCCAATGCTCGCTCTCTGCTCCCCCTGCGATGACCATGTCCGCCTTGCCAAGCTGAATTAGCTCCATGGCATGACCGATACAATGACTGGACGTGGCACACGCAGACGACAGAGAATAGCTAATGCCTTTAATCTTTAACCCCGTGGCAAGCGTGGCAGACACCGTGCTACTCATGATTTTTGGCACTGCCATTGCTCCCACGCCACGAAGCCCCTTGGCTTTCATGTTATCCACCGAGCCGACCACATCTGCCGTGCTTGCCCCGCCTGAGCCTGCCACGACCGCCACACGCACGTTATCTGCCACATCATCAAGGGACAGACCTGCGTTATCTATGGCGGATAAGGCGGACACATAGGCGTATAGGCTTGCGTCTGACATAAAGCGTTTTAGCTTGCGGTCAATGCCTGACACATCAAGCGTGCTTTGGTCAATAGAGCCCGACACGCACGATTTAAAGCCATTATCGGCATAGCTTTGGTTAAAGATAATGCCTGATTTGCCGTTTTTTAGGTTGCCTGTAACGGTGGCTAAGTCATTGCCAATATTTGAGACAATGCCCATGCCTGTGATGACGACTCTTTTCATAAATATTTTCCAAAATGTTTACAAATGTAATGCTGATATTGTAACAAATTATGACTTAAAAAGGTAAAATTTTCAATCAAATTTATCATACACACCAAAAAGGGCAAAAAAGAGCATAAAAAACGGCGACCGTAGCCACCGTTTTATTGTCAAATAATCCCTAAAAAGGCATGTCATCATCTGCCACGCCACTGGCTGACGGTGGGGTTACCGCTTTGGGGGCGGGTTTGTCGCCCATGAATGGATTGGCTCCATTTTGGGTGGGGGCGTTATCCTGACCGCCTTGCCCAGTTTGACCGCCTTGATTGGCATTTTGGTTCATGCCTTGATTGGCGTGCTGTGGGGCTTGCCCGAAGCCTTGATTGGGGTTGTTATTTTGGTAGTTTGGGGTATTTTGCCCAAAGCCATTTTGGGGCTGATTATTAAAGCCGTTTTGATAGCCACCTTGTTGCGGTGCACTGCCACCAAAGCCATTATTGCCTTGATAACCGCCATGTTGACCGCCTTGGTTGCCCCATTGGTTATTTTGTTGGTTGTTGTAGCCACCGCCAAAGTTGCGGTTGTTGTGGCCTTGATTGCCCTGCCAGTCGCCACCATTGCCGCCGCCATTGTTATCACGTCTGTCAAGCATTTGCATTTGATTGGCTCGCACTTCGGTGCTATAACGCTCTATGCCTTGTTGGTCGGTGTATTTGCGAGTGTGCAGACTGCCTTCGATATAAACAAGCGACCCTTTGCGTAGGTACTGAGCAGCAATCTCGCCCAGACGGTTAAATAGGCTGATACGGTGCCATTCGGTTTGCTCTTTTTGCTCGCCTGTATTTTTGTCCGTCCAGCGGTCAGAAGTCGCCACGTTAATACTGGTCAAGCTACCGCCATTTTGGAATTGACGTACTTCTGGGTCTTGACCCAAACGACCAACGATAATCACTTTATTAATACTTGCCATGATAGTCACTCAACTTTTGATGTTTAAAAATAATGATTTGATTAGTTCATAAACTAAGATAAATTTGTTTTAAATAAACGGTTAAATTCACATATTTAGCGTTACGATATTTTCACTAAATGGATTTGCTTTTTGGTTTTGTCTTTTGGCATGCCATCGCTTTTATTTGTGCATTGTGTTGCCATTATCTGATGTCATCGATGACTAATTAAAATAAGTCAGAATAAGATATCCTGACTTATTTATTTGCAGTCAAGGTAGGGCGTGTTGAACATTGATAACATTTTATAAAAATGAGGTAAAACTTATTGTTTTGTCAATTTTTGCATGAAAAATGGCTAAATCTTGTTTTTCATCGTCAAAATCCTTGTTGATATTTCAATATCAACTGCGGACTTTTCCTTGAAAAACGGGCGATTTTTCTCATTTTTCATTGCAAATACCAAAGTTCAACACGCCCTAATAATCTCTTATCTTATTTTACTGCTTATTTTACTTTGTAGTCTTCTAGTTTTTTGCCTTTGGCTAGGGCTTCTTCTAACCAACCTGGCTTACGACCACGACCTGCCCAAACATTTTTTGGGTTTTGTGGGTCACGGTAAGCAACTGACGCTTCTTTGTGAGCTTTTTTGCCTACTTTTAGAATCTCTTCGATGGTGGTGCCGTTTTCTTTGGCAATTTGTTTAAATTGCAAGTAAGCGTCTTTTAGACCTTGGGCTTGCTTTTGTTTGATTTTTGCTTGGGCATCTTTGGTAAGTGCTTCTAGCTGTTCTACGCTAAGTGCGTCAATATTTACATTAGACATGGTATTTCCTCTTTAAAATAACCGTGAGAATAATCAAAGGCAAATCCATCAATGTGCATACATCAATACGTCCGATGATTATTGGTGGTGCCAGTTGGGATATTTTAGGTTTATTAAAAATAAATTTAAAATATCTCTATTTAAAAAGATAAAAACGCTGATTTTTATCGCATGATTATATTAACACATTTTATTTTAAAAATACAAATCATTTATTCGCCTTTTTGGGGCTTTTTAACACTTTTTTATCGGTTTTGACAAATTGAGCATTATCGATATTATCAATGACCGCTTTATCAGGACTGTGATATTCATTAAGCAAAGACGTGGAATGATAAGGCACTAAGGCAGACGGCACAACTGATTTGGCGGCGTCAATGTGCTTAATAGAATCATCAAAAAAGATATGCGGGGCAAATGTTTTTAATACCCTTGTTTTTTCAATACCGCCCAAGAAAAACGCCAAATCCACATCCACGCCCCACTCCCTTAATGTCTTAATGGCACGCATGTCGGCAGGGGCATTACGAGCGGTCACAAGGGCGATACGAATCGGGTTATGAGTGCTGTCTAGGGTGTCGTGGGGCAGGCTCTTTTGTAGGGCGGAGAGCTTGATTAAAAAGTCGGCATAAGGACCTTTGTCAATGGGCAAATCCGCCATGCTCTCTTCGCGATGATGAAAGGCTTGTAGCCCCTCTTGTTTGAACACCAGCTCGCCTGAGTCGTCAAACAGCACCGCATCCCCATCAAAGGCAATGCGAAGCTGTTCGGTGTCCAGCTCCAATATCTCCACAGGCGTGGCATCTAGCACCGCACAGGCACACAGGCGAGCATCGGTGACGGCTTGGGCATCATCGACGTTGGTCGTCAAAAACAAATCCACATCAAAATCATCAATATAGTCCGCCACACTCGCCCCCGAGATGAATGCCGAGCGAGTAATACCCAAACCATGCGTGCGTATGGCGTTTAGCACTTGTATGCCTAGGTCGGGGGTGGATTTTGAGACGATGACGACTTCGACAAAAGGCGACTCATCGTGGTAGTCTTTGGGCGGTTGGTATTTGTTTAGGTTTAGCAGGGCTTCGATGAGTGGGTAGCCTGTCCCTTTTTGTAATGGCTCGTTTTCGACCGATTTCATGTAGTCGCTAAACCGAGCAGATGCGGTGGCTTTGTCTTCTGCCAAAAAGCGTTTTAACATCTCATCATGCTCTTTTAGGTCAAATAATGCCGTCGCTGAGATTGCCACGATGAGTGTGTTTGAAAAATTAACCGCCATGATAAAGTCCTAGTTTTAAATAAATGTAAGTCGTATTTCACTCTCAACTTAAAATTACAACTTATTGATTATTCAATAAATATTTCTGAGTTGTGGGGGCGAATTGCAATTCGTCCTTGATTAAATCAATCACTTATACAAAGTTGAGAATGGGATTAAGGCGTGATTTTAAGATTTATTTATAATGATTAAATGGTTATAAAAAGGGATATAAAAATAGGTGGGTAAATTTTGCCTTTATTAATATGGTTAATGTATGGATTTTTAAATATGAAAAATTCCACCAAACGCCATTTATCTGTTATGTTTATCCATCACGTTTAATTTAATCCATGAAAAACAACCATTTCAAACAACAAACACCTGCCCCAAAATCAAAAACCCATCCACAGGACAGGCTTTTTACCAAATCATCTTTATGGCAAAATAAAATAACTGCAAACAGCAAACCAGCGACAAGCCCCACACCACCGAGCGAAAGGTCGCCAGATTCATGGCATACGCCACACCATAGATAAGGCGTAAGACGACATAAAGCCACGCCATACCATTGACCACGTTTTGGGGGACAAAACAGTACATGGCGACCAGCACCGCCCCGATAAAGATAGGCAGGCTCTCAAAACTGTTGGCTTGCACGGCATTTAGGCGAGCCGATAGCCCTGTGGTCTGTGCTAGGAACGCTCGTGGGTTTTGGTTGTCGGTTTTAAAGTCAAATCCGCTAACCATCTTTGCCAAAAACGCAAAAACAAAAGGCAACACACAAGCGACCATGAGAGCCACAATCGCATAATGTGTGTCATAAGGCACGTGCAAAATCCAGTTCATGCTTATGCAGTCGCCACAATTTTAAAATCATGGGTGATATTCACCCCGCCATCAGCGAGCATTTTTGACGCTGAGCAGTATTTATCCGCTGATAGTTCAATGGCTTTGGCAACCTGTGATTCTTTGATGTTCTCGCCTGTTACGATAAAATGCAGATGAATGTCGGTAAATACCGCAGGCACGCTGTCGGCACGGCGGGCGGATACTTCACAGCGAACATCGCTAATGGCTTGGCGGGATTTTTTTAGAATGCTCACCACATCATAACTGGCACAACCGCCCAGCCCCATTAGGATAAGCTCCATCGGTCTTGCCCCAAGCTCTTGGGCTGAGTCAAGGATAACTTTATGCCCCGAACCGCTTACGGTCTCAAAATTAATCGCTTCGTTATTTAGCCATGTTACACTGGCACTCATGTCGCTCATGGGATTACCTTTTTTGATAAATTTTAATAAAAATAATGGCTCTGGTTCAAAAAGTATGCTACAAGGAAAACCGTTCGTGGTGAGCTTGTCGAACCATAACGGTTTTCCTACCCGCAGGCATGGCTCAGGGCGAACGGAAAACCTAATTCAGCATACTTTTTAGACCGCTACCAAAATAATTAAACATAATGGGGCATTGTAGCACAAAATGACAGAGCGGTAAATTTTTGAGCGTTAAAGGTTGGGTTTGATTTTTGTGCATTTTGACAGTATTTTGACAATAATGACAATGATAAATAGGTTAATTTTGCCAACAAACACGCCCAAAATCGGCATTTATTGCCATTATTTACCATTTGCAACATTTTTAAGCAAAATAATGTTACACTTTTTGGTAAAAATTTGGTTTAATAGACAGCAATAATTTGCCAAAATTTTGGCGTTCTTTCAATTTATTACATTAAGGTTGGTCATGATTGATTCAGACGGCTTTCGAGCCAATGTCGGTATCATCTTGGCAAATACAGAAGGGCAAGTGCTTTGGACAAAACGAATCGGACACGACAGCTGGCAATTTCCACAAGGTGGGATTGACAGGGGTGAAACACCGCTTGATGCGATGTACCGTGAATTGTATGAAGAAGTGGGCTTATGTCCGCACCACGTGGAAGTGCTAGGGGTAACGCATGACTGGCTTCGTTACCGCCTGCCCAAGCGTTATGTGCGACTGGGGCAAGAGCCACTCTGTATCGGGCAAAAACAAAAGTGGTTTTTGCTACGCTTAGATGAAAAAAACACCGACTTTATCCGCTTTGACACCGCAACCCCTGAGTTTGACGAATGGGCGTGGGTGAGTTACTGGTATCCTTTGGGGCAGATTGTGCCGTTTAAACGGGGCGTGTACCAAAAGGCATTGTTAGAACTTGCCGAGCGGTTGCCCCTAAAAAAGGGGCTAAGGCTTTGATAAGGCTGTGATATAAGTTAAGTCATAAAAACAAGTCATGATAGTCATGGCTTGTTTTTTATGGGGGTATAAAAAAACCTGCACAGGGCAGGCTTTTGGGTGTGTTTGATATTATAAATGCTTGTTTAGCAATTCAACAAACTCTGACTTAGGACGGCTACCAACCACGGTATCGACTTTCTCGCCATTTTTGAACACGAACAAAGTTGGAATGCTACGAATGCCAAAGCGTGCTGATGTCTCTGGGTTGTCGTCTACATTAACTTTGACGATTTGGAATTTGTCGCCATATTCGGCATCTAGGTCTTCTAGGACAGGGGCAATGGCTTTACATGGACCGCACCACGCCGCCCAAAAGTCCACGAGAACGGGCTTGTCGGCTTGTAGTACGTCTTGGTCGAAGTTGGCATCGGTGGTGTTAATAATGCTCATGGGTATTACCTTTGTAAATAAGTGAATGTGTGTATAATGGGGGTGTCTTGATGACTTTCAAGTGTGTGATGATAAGTCCTATTAATCGGTGGATTAGGGCAAATCAAATCATCGCAATATCCCCAAAACTTCGTGCTATAATAACAAACTTTTTGGCAAATGATGATTAAATTTACAAAAATCATCAATTCGCCCCATTAATCCAAATCATTAAACTATCATAAAACCCATGACCGACCGCCACGACCGCCTATCTGATGACAAAATCTCCCTGATGAACGCCCAAGAGCGTGAGTATGATGATGAATTTTTTAAAAATTTTATCCGCTCAATCACCGTCTATGAAGACGATGACATTTGGGTGGGGGATAAGCCGGCAGGGCTTCTTAGTGTGGACGGACGCACGTTGAAGGTGAGCTTGCAATCACGGCTGCTGCGGGTTTATCCCAATATCAAGCTCATTCACCGCCTTGATATGGATACCTCAGGGCTGATTATTTTTGCCAAAAACGAACACAGCCAAAGCCACATTGCCAAGCAGTTCATTGACCGTATGGTCAGCAAAGAGTATCAAGCGGTGGTGTTTGGCACGGTACTGGCGGACGACAAAAAAGGCGTGATTGACGTGCCCGTCCGCTACGAGCCGACCACTAAGCCCCGTCATATCGTGGACATGAGTTGGAGTAAGCGAGCCTTGACGCATTATGAAGTCATGCACCACGAGCTACGCACCGATAAGGCAGGTAAGGCTCATGCCGTAACTCGTCTGACTCTACGCCCTATCACGGGCAGAAGTCACCAGCTACGAGTTCACTGTGTTCATATCGGTCATGTGATGATTGGCGACCCGATTTATGCTGAAAATACTGCCTTGGAGCTTGCCCCACGTCTCAATCTGCACGCCCACAAACTTCGCCTAAAACACCCCACGCATGGGGCTTGGCTGGATTGGGAAAGTGAAGTGCCGTTTTAAGGTGTTATTAAAAAGGCTTAAATTGGGGTGTGGGGTAATTTATTCATGCTAAAATTGTTGTCATGGGGGTGGATGTGATTTGCCCTTGCATGCCTATCATTTACCCATTTTAAAAATTTACAAATCCCTTTGCAAAATCAGTGCGTCCGTTTGCCCCCATTCGTCTTTATAGTACCCTTTTCGCACGTCTATTTGATAAAAGCCATGTCGCTCATACAGACGTATGGCGGACGAGTTGTCGGCTCGCACTTCTAAGAGTATCCGCTCTGCCCCTTTGTCCTTACCTAATTTGACAAAATCGGTCAGCAAACCACCGCCCACGCCCTGCTGTTGATAACGGCTGTCTGTGGCAATGCGTAAAATCTCTGCCGTCTCAAAAACGATTTGATAAATACAATAGCCGAGCATTTCATCATCGTCATCACAAGCGATAAGCACCCCCGCCCCAAACTGCCCCAGCACCGAATGCACCGCCAAGCCGTCCCAAGCGTCATCAAACAGCTCACGCTCCACCCGTGCAATGTCGGACACATAGCCTGATGATTGGGCGGTGTCGGGCGTGGCAAAATTTAAAAAAACTGTCATAAAAGTTACATGATTTCGTGGCTAAATATGTTATGATAACTCAAACATTAAGATTTAACCAAATTTTTTATAAAGAGAAACGCATGAAAAAAACACCAACGTGGAACGACCCCAACGCCACCGATGAAGCCAACAAATATCAAAACCCCATTCCCTCTCGCCTGCTTATCTTACAAACTGTCGCCCAAATGAACAATGACGGCAAACCTGCCACGGCGGAGAGTTTGGGACTGCATTTTGAGATTTTGGGCGATGATGAGCGGTTTTTTGCCCTAACCAACCGCCTAAAAGCCATGCTACGGGACAACCAACTAGAACGCACGGACGGCATTCATTTTAGCATTGCCCCCCTACCCACCACCGTAACAGGCAAGGTATCAGCAAGTGCCAAGGGCTTTGGCTTTGTCGTGCTTGATGATATGCCCGACCTATTTATCCATGAAAAGCAAATGCGTGTGGTCTTTGACGGCGACACGGTAGAAGCAGTTGCCACCGAGTTTCGTGGCAAGCCTGAGGCCCGTATCCAAACCGTGCTACACCGTGCCAGCACCGAATTTGTGGGCGTGCTTGATAGGGATGATGACGGCTATTTTGTTCAGTTATCAGGGGCGAACGCTCATCAGCCCATTACTCTAAGTGATGATGATGTGTCTTATCATGGGGTAAACGTGGGCGATAGCGTGAAAGTTGCCATCATTGACATGCCCACTTATCAAGAGTACGCCACAGGTAAGATTGATGAGATTTTAACCAACTTAAACGACCGTGAGCTTATCATCGAGACGACCTTGCTAAACCACGCCATACCGCATGAGTTTAGCAAAGCCACCCTAGAACAAGCCGACAGCTATGGCGAGCCAACCGAGACAGATTTTAAAGGGCGTGTGGATTTGAAAGATTTGCCACTTATCACGATAGACGGCGAAGATGCACGTGATTTTGATGATGCAGTCTATGCTTGCAAACGCTCTGGCGGTAACTACCGTGTTGTGGTTGCCATCGCTGATGTCAGCCATTATGTAACCCCCCAATCTCCCCTTGATGTGGATGCTTATGAGCGTGGTACGAGTGTGTATTTTCCTCATCGTGTTATCCCCATGCTCCCAGAGGTCTTATCCAATGGCTTGTGTTCGCTAAACCCAAAAGTGGACAGATTGTGTATGGTTGCTGATATCAAGCTGTCTCGGGCAGGCAAGATAACAGGCTATGAGTTTTATCCTGCGGTCATGCATTCACAAGCACGACTCACCTATAATCAGGTAAATGCTTATTTTGACGACCCCACCAACGAAACCCTGCCCGATGATTTGGTCAACAATCCTGATGTATGTAAATCGGTAGATACCTTGTATCAGCTTTATCAAATTCTAGATAAAAGACGGGAAGAGCGTGGTGCGATGGCATTTGAAACTGCCGAAAGCTACATCGTATTTGGCGAAGACGGCGACATCAAAGACATCAAAAAACGCACACGTGGTGATGCCCATAAGCTCATCGAAGAGATGATGCTCCTTGCCAATACTTGTGGGGCAAATTTTGCCTTAAAGCACAAATTGCCTGCCTTGTATCGCAACCACGACAAGCCCAGCGATGAAAAGTCCGCCAAACTGTCCGAGTACGTCAAATCGTTTGGGCTGTCTTTTCCCACCGAGTCGCCCACCCATGCCGACTATCAGCGTATCATCAAAGCAACCGAAGGGCGAGCGGATACCGAGAGCATTCACTCCATGCTCCTTCGCTCCATGATGCAAGCGAATTACAGTCCTGACAACATCGGGCATTTTGGCTTGGCGTATGATGAGTATAGCCACTTTACCAGCCCCATTCGCCGCTATCCTGACCTCATGCTCCACCGAGCCATTAAGGATAAGGTTACCAATACCAAACCCAAAGCTACCATTTACAAAACGCTAGATGAGGCAGGCGAGCAGACCTCCAACACCGAACGCCGTGCCGAAGAGGCATCTCGTCATGTAGAAACATGGCTAAAATGCCACTATATGCAAAGACATTTGGGCGATGAATTTGTGGGAACGATTACCACCGTAACGGGTTTTGGCTTGTTTGTTACGCTCAATGACTTGTTCATTGACGGACTGATTCACATCTCAAACCTATCTGCCCAGTACTATGAGTACAACGAGCGTGAACAAGCCCTAATAGGTGATAAAGGCTCAACCTTTAAATTGGGCGAGGAGCTTAACGTCAAAGTGGCAGGGGTTAATATGGACTTATTGCAAGTGGATTTTGCGTTGATGGAGAAAGTGGGGGGTGAGGAGGTGGTTAAGAGTGCTAAGAACACCAAACTCACCCGAAAAAAGACGGTCAAAAAGTCATGATATGGGCGATGGTTCATCGCCATCACTCAGTCATGATTATTTGAGTGCACCCCTCTATTTATGATTTTAAAAAAGCAAATCGTTCATCAAGGCGGTTTGCTTTTTCTTATCAAGCCTCATTTGTAATTATTAGCAAATCTTAATAATTTTTAAACTATAATTATCAATGGTTTATTGTTCACCTAATTCATTAAAATTTTTATGGATTTATTTAAAAAATGACTTGCATTTGCATTTTATGGGCGTATAATGGCTAAACTTGATAGCGATTAATTAATTTAACAATTGTATTTTGTTTTTTAAATTAATTAATCTATTTTATAATTATTAATAAATTATGGCATTTGTATTTTAGTCTCAATATCGGTTTCTAAAATATCATATGCAACATAGTGGGGTATAAATAAATGCTAGATATCGCCAAATTTAACAACATCCTAGATGAATTACATGCCAACTCTACTGAAATTGAAGCCTCAGCCATCATCACCGACGATGGCATGATGATGGCATCGCATCTGCCTGTGGCGGTCAACGAAGAACGCATCAGTGCCATGAGTGCTGCCTTACTGTCAGTCAGTGAACGCATGATTGAGACGCTACTTGGCAACAAAAGTGAACGTGTGATTGTGCAAAGTAAAGCAGGCTATGTCATCGTCAGTGCCACGGCCAAGAACTTACTATTGACTGTCATGGCATGTCCAAGTGCCAAACTGGGTATGGTCTTTCATGACATCAACAAAACATCGCAAAGCGTGCAAGAGCTGCTAAACGGTCAAATGGCATAGGCAGTACCACACAATCAAAAGACGGCAGATAATGCCGTTTTTTTGACCATGTCATTTATAAAACCACAAAAAACTTTACAATTATTCACTTATTTTTTAAAATAATCATTTATTCACCGATTAGGTCATCATTGATTGGGGAGAAATCATGTTGCCAGCCAAGCCAATCACTCGTCAGGACATCGCTCATCTGTTTGATTTACCGCTCATGGATTTGCTCATGCAAGCCCAAAGCATTCACCGTCAGCATTTTAATGCCAACGAGGTACAAATCAGCACGCTACTATCCATCAAAACAGGTAACTGTCCTGAGGATTGTGGCTACTGTTCACAGTCAGGACATCATCGTGATAAAACAGGACTGGTCGCCGAAAAACGCCTTGAAATCCAAAAGGTTCTGGCATCAGCCAAGCGTGCCAAAATGTCAGGCTCATCTCGCTTTTGCATGGGGGCGGCGTGGAAACATCCATCAGCCAAGGATATGCCTTACCTTGTGGAGCTTATCCGTGAGGTCAAAGCGTTAGGCTTGGAGACGTGCATGACGCTCGGCATGCTAAAACCTGACCAAGCCCAGACACTGGCAGAGGCGGGACTTGATTATTATAATCACAACCTTGATACATCTCGTAATTATTATGGTCAAGTAAGTAGCACCCGTTCATATGATGACCGTTTAGAAACCCTAGAATATGTGCGTAATGCAGGCATTAATGTATGCAGCGGCTCAATTGTGGGCATGGGAGAGAGTCGTGATGATAGGATTGATTGGGTGCATGAACTCACCACTATGCCCATACCGCCCCAGTCCATTCCTGTGAACTTACTCGTCCCCATCAAAGGCACACCACTGGGTGATAAGGTGCTACAAGAGGGCAGATTGTCCGTCATTGAATGGATACGTACGATTGCGGTAACTCGCATTTGTTGTCCAACAAGCTACGTACGCCTGTCAGCGGGACGTGAGAGTCTTACCGACGGCGAACAGGCATTGGCATTTATGGCGGGGGCAAATTCATTTTTTTATGGTGATAAGCTTTTGACCACAACCAATCAATCGCAAGCTAATGATGATAGGCTCATGGCGATGCTTGGGCTTATCGCTCAAAAACCTACCCCCAAACCCAAAATCATCAATGCCATGACAGGCAGGGCAGAGTGTGATGAATGTGATGATTTGCCACAGGATTGTCCGTCATTGGTATAACGGCAGTAGAGTGAGGGCATGGATTTGATAATAAATAAAAATTTATTATTTTGTAATTACAATAAAAAACAATTATTATCGTGCAAAATTCTTAAAGATTTGTTAAAATACGTGTACACATATATCAGCACCTTGGATTTACCATGAAAAAAATAACACTTTCTTTTGCCTTATGTGCAGGATTATTTGGATGCACGGACAAACCCACCGAAACGCCTGTCTCAACAGAAAGTCAGCCCACAACCACCAGCGAACAAATACCGAGCAATCTACCCAGTGATGCGCCCGTGGTCAGAGTTGTTACATCGGGCGTTTTACCACCTTTGACTTTTTTAGATGAAAAAGGCACTTTAACTGGTATAGATGTGGATATCATACATGCCATTGGTGAAAATCAAGGCTTTAAGGTGGAATTACACAAAGAGGTGTTTGTTGATATGTTGCCAGGCTTAGAATCAGGCAAATATCAAGCGGTGATTAGCGGTCTGTCCCCATCTCCTGAACGCATTGCCAAATTCAATCCTACCAATGCTTACTTACAAAACCCATCTGTCATCATGCACCAGCCCAACCTTACAGTGACAGACGTTGCAAGCCTAAAACCCTTGCGTGTGGCGACCATGAAAGACACCACACAAGAGAAGATGATTAATGAACTTGCTCCTGCTTCACACGAAGCGGTAGAAACTGTCTTTCAGCTATATCAAGGATTGATTCAACAAAAGTATGATGCTGTACTACAAGATAAATATTTTTTAGAACACATTGCCGCCAATTATCCTGACTATCAGATGAACGTGGTAGAATATGACAAGACCCCTAATGCAGCAGATATTGTCATCTACACCCAAAAAGGCGACCAAGAACTGCTAGATAAACTCAACGCAGGCATTGACAACCTACAACAGTCAGGTGAGATTGACAGAATCATCTCAAAGTATCTGACTGTACCTACTGCCAACTAAGCCAATTGCCGTGTTTTTATACATCAAAGCCCTACACATCATCGCCATGGTGTGTTGGTTTGCAGGGATTTTTTATTTGCCACGGCTGTTTGTTTATCATGCCATGAGTGATGATGGCATCAGCCAAGAGCGATTTGCCATCATGGAACGTAAGCTCTATCGTGGCATCATGAATCCATCCATGATGGTAACATGGATACTGGGGCTGTCGATGGTTATTATGAATTGGCAAATCTACAAGTCCCAAGGCTGGCTACACGCCAAAATCACGCTTGTTATTTTACTTACCGTGTATCACATTGCTTGTGGTCGTTTTCGTATTCGTCTTATTGACAACCCCAAGCTAAAAACGCATGTCTACTGGCGGTGGTTCAATGAAATCCCTGTATTTATTCTGATTGCGGTGGTAATTTTGGTGGTGGTAAAACCATTTTAATAAAACAAAAGCGATCATGAGTAACATGTTAAAAACATAATGTTATAATATTGTCATTTGCTGATACCAGAATGTAAGAAACTACCACCAAATGATAACTTGACCACCCATTAAAATAAGTGTACACTGGTTTTGTATTCACCTACCATCAGCTAGCCATGATTACCACTGCCCTTGACCTTGTCCGTACTTACGTCACAGGCGACATCTGTCCTATCAAGGCATTAGATACACTGTATGAGCATATCGATGACACCCCCAATGCGTTCATCAGTCTGACCAAAAAGCTTGCCTAGACCCAAGCCCAGTCCGACAAAGTCCGTTGGTAACAGGACAATCCCTTATCCATATTTGATGGTGTGCCCATCGCCTACAAAGACTTATTTGACATCAAGCACGCCATCACGACCGCAGGGGCAAAGCTCAGAGCAGATGCCCCTGCCACACAGGACGCCCATGTTGTCTCAACCTTGCACCACATGGACTTGACTTGTGTGGGCAAGACCAAACTGTCCGAATTTGCCTATTCAGGATTGGGGCTAAACCCCCATTTTGGCACCCCGACCAATGTCACTAGCCCTGACCACATGGCGGGAGACTTATCATCAGGGTGAGCAACGGTGGTCGGGCGTGGCATTGTCCCACTTGCCATGGGGGCGGACATCGCAGGCTCGATTTGTATCCCTGCCAGTTTTAATGGCTTGGTGGGATTTCGTACCAGTCGTCAGTGTTATGATAAACAAGGCGTATTTCCCCTAGCTGGCTCACTAGACACCTTAGCTCCTATCGCTCATCAGAGCAATCGCACTACAAAATTTTACATAAAATTGATTAAAAATCAAGCAAATTTAGCATTTATAGTTACACTCTGCAAAATGAAAAAGTGCCACGCTTTCCACTCATGGTGAGCCTGTCAAACCATAAAAGAAACCGAATTTTTGACAAGCTTAGGGCGAATGATTTGTGTAGTAAAATTTAGGGCGTGCCTGCCCTTTATAACACTATTTACAATATAGAAATATTTTAGAAATAAACTAATCGTTTTTGCATGAAAAATGGCTAAATCTTGTGGCTCGAAGTCAAAAGCTCGTTTGATAGAACGACTATCAAACTTCACTTTTTCCTTGAAAAACGTGCGATTTTTCGTGATTTTCATTGCAAATACAAAAGGCAGGCACGCCCTATAGTCAGCACCCCGACACATGGATGAAGCCTTTGGTGCGTGGACAAGAGGGAATTTGATTCAGATTCTTGTCAACTGGCATTCGGACGATTTGCCCCTGATGATGTTCATCAAAAAATCGCCAAACTCACACGCCTTTGTAAGGTGTGAGCTTGACAAGATGGTGCTTAGAGTGCATATGTTTTGTCAACATTGTGGCATGGCGAGAATGCTCCATGTGTGGACTTATTGAAGAAAAAAGCGACTGGACGGCAAGCCTGTCTGATTTGCTATCTCGCCAATAACGTTATCGCAGGCTAAAACTCATCAATGCCCTTGCCAGGTCTTAGTGCATACAGATTTTTGATGCCATGGCGTGAATTATTTGGTGCAAACCCCAGCAGGCAAGCAACTCATGACAAATGGATTGAGTGAGTTGTGGGGTCAAATTCACACGCTGACAGGCAGTTCTATTGATGTGTTAGATGAGCATTTTTTAAATGCTTTGGAAGCATGTTCATGAACAAAATCCCCATTCACGTGGCTACAGGGTTTTGAGCAGTGGCAAAACCACCTTTATCTAGCAAATCCTAAAAAGCGATAAAAATGCTAAAACTTTGGTGTTCATCAATGAGTTTGGCGAAGTGGGGCTAGATGACTTGTTGGTCAAGCCTATCAATGACAACACTTACCTGCTGTCATCAGACTGTATGTGTTGTACTATGCTAACCGACCTTAAAGATGCTTTGCTGTCTTTGCTTGATTTGGATAAAGAGGATCTTGTCTTTGATAAAATACTCATCGAGACCATAGGGTTTGCCAATCCTGTATCTATCTTATCTACTCTGACCCAAGACATGCACCTAAAAGGGCGATTTGCCCTACACGGCATGACCAACGCCATTGATGCTCAACACGCCCGTGCCCAAGCGACCACTGCCCCAAAGCATCTGTTGGCGTACATGTGGCATGATGATATCTCTCGGTTCGTTATGATAGTACGCGGGCTTCATCTGGCAGATATTGAGCGTTTGGCAAAGACGGTATTACATTATCTGAGCAAGACATGATTAATACGCTTATATCAAGTATGTCAAGCTCTCATTTTGACCCAATCACAGCCATTTTGTAAACAGTAAAATGGCAAGTTGGGATGAGCCAAAACAGTGCCTAAATACAAAAACGCCCCAGTTGGGGCGAAATTTGCTGATATTTTTGTTTGGGTTTTGCCCATCATTTGCTAAAATTCAAAGATGGGCAGACATGAGATATGATTAAAAATCAGACTGTCAAATCAAGACACTAAATTTAAGGTATGAGTCGGAGCAGGTTCTTCACCATTTTCTACATCACGAAATTCTATGGTGTCTTTATCCATATAAATCAAATAAGGAGACATATCAGATTGACCTTCTGGATGTAGTAACACATATCTGTTATCCAAACCATTGATGTCATAAGTTCCTTTGGTCGTTATTTGACCATCAGGCTTATCTAGGTATTCTTGTTCCATCACAAATGTGCCATCAGCATTTAGCGTCAAATTGGTCTGAATGCCTGGACAATCAGCACAAGGCAACATGCCAGAATAAGCAGATTGAGGCAACACACCCACGCCATCGGTAACAGTTACCTCAGGTTGTTGGCTTTCATCAATAGCGGGCTGCTCAACGGTTTGAGTGCTGACCTCTTCTTGGACGGTACTGCTTTGAGTTGCACTGTTGTCTGCGTTGTTACAAGCGGTCAGTGACAACATTGCCAACATGGTAATTGCGATGGATGACTTTGCTTTCATATTCATATCAAAAATCTCTTAAAAATTTAGGGTATGCCCCCTTTCGCTTTAACACAATATGACGCAATTTGTATTTTAAAAAGCAAAAGGGTAACAACTCCCTGAATATGATAACATAAAATTGTTATCTTAACAATAAAATTATCTCAACCGATAGCCAAATCATCGGTTTAACAGTTGTCAATTTTGTCATTAGCACCACTTAGGCTGTGCGGTATGTTTTATGATGTTAAAACTGTTGATTGGGTATACAAATTTCATGCAAGGGATAATTACCAAAATCATCGCTGTCCTTGCCCAGTCTTTGTAGTGCTGCTTTATCCGTTACATAATATTCAATGGTCTGTTTGACTGTCTCAAATGCCAGGTTTTTCATGTCTATCTCATCGGGGTAGAACAGTCCACATTCTAAGCTTTCTATGCCCACACCAAATTTACCATCTTGTAGGTTGGCAAGATACATGGCATGAATTTGTCCCCATTGCGGTACATCAAATAGGGTGTATAATTTTAAATCAACCGCCACGCCATCGGCCTCTTCTGCTGTTTCACGTTTTGCTCCGTCCGCCATGGTTTCGCCATTTTCCATAAAGCCCGCAGGGAGCGTCCACAGTCCATAGCGTGGCTCAATGGCTCGGCGACACAGCAGGATTTTGCCTTGATGAATGGCAAGCACCCCACAAATCATCTTGGGATTTTCATAATGGATATAAGCACACGATGTACATACCAAACGCTGGCGAGTGTCGCCGTTTGGTATGGCATGTGTAGCGGGCTGACCGCATTGTAAGCAAAAGGACATAATGATATGATAAGCTAAATATCACAAGTTTAAATGAAAATGAGTAAAATGACAAATGATTTTATAGACAAACAAACGGTCAATGTGCCTGATTCGCACCGCTTTTATCCGCTCGCCCAAGCCTTAGCGGATTATCGTGGGGCGGATATTTTGCCCTTTACGGATAATAATGAGCTTTTGACAGGGCTTGTGCGTGAGCAAGCGATAAAGCGGTATGATAAGCTCGTCAAGTCAAGCCCTTTACCGCAGGCGTGCGTGCTTGTCGTCATCACGGACGAACCCACGCCAAAACTACTCTTAACAAGGCGGTCAAATCGTCTTAGTAGTCATGCAGGCGAAGTGTCCTTAGTCGGTGGCAAGCGTGATGAGACGGACATATCATCGGCAGATGTCGCCTTGCGTGAAGCGTGCGAAGAAGTCGGGCTACATCGGGCGGACGTGGAGATTTTGGGGTATTTGCCCATGCAAATCTCCAAAAGTGGCTTACTTGTCCGTCCTGTGGTGGCAAGCATACCGCCTGATGTGGTGGGGTCGCTCACGCCTAATGATGATGAGATAGCACGGCTGTTTTGGTTACCCTTTGATGTGCTATATGGCACGCCTGTGGATTTTGTCTTTGACCGTCAAATCACGCACAGCACCGCCAAACTCCACACCCCTGCATGGGTCTATGACTGTGATGATGACGGCACGCCCGAAGTGGTGTGGGGGCTGACAGGAAGGATGCTATCAAGCCTTATGGAGATTGGCTTTGGGGTGGGGCATGAGTGGTATTATCGGGTGCGTTAAAACTTATCCGCCACATCATCAAAACCTGTAATCTCATCGCCGACAAGCTCCATAAATATCGCACTTGGATAATGGTGTGCGACATGAGATTGTAGGTAATCTTGCGTGTCCGTGCTGATGTCGGGGTCGGTGTCAAAATGATGATTGAACACCACGCCCCATAGCGTCAAGCCCCGAGTCTGTATCGCTTCTAGGGTGAGTAGGGTGTGGTTAATACTACCAAGCCGAGCAGACGTTACGACTAGCACAGGATAACTCTGCGTGGCGATATAATCCAGCGTCAATACATCATCTGTCATCGGCACAAGCACACCGCCCGCCCCTTCGAGTAGCACGATGTCAAAGCGTGCGTTTAGCCTAGCGGTGGCGTGCGTGATGTCGTCTAGATTTATCGTGCGGTTTTCTAGGCGTGCCGATAGGTGGGGACTGGCAGGCTTGACAAAGGTCAAAGGACAAGTCGTGCCGTCCGTATCCACGTCCATGAGTGGCACATTCATGAGCGTGCGGTGGGTTCTGATGTCATCGGCTATCGGTGTGGCAACGCCTGTCTGTATCAGCTTTTGGGTGATGACGGACTTGCCACATGACAGCAGATGACGAGCCAAAATGCCTGTGGCGTACGTCTTGCCGATGTCGGTGTCTATGCCTGTGATGAATAGGGTGGTCATGGCGTGTCTCCGTCAAAATATTCTTTTAAAAGCTCAATCAATCTACCACATAATTCCCCCAACTCTTCATCGCTCATCACATACGCAGGCATAAGATACACAAGTTTGCCAAAGGGTCGCACCCAAATGCCATATTTTGGCAACAGTGCCTGAAAAATGGGCATGATTATCGGCTCTTCCATCTCAATCACGCCTATCGTCCCAAGCACTCGTACGTCCGCTACTTGTTGCCATGATGTTAATGGCGACAGGTGGGCAAAGAGCTTATCCTGCATATCACGAGCGACAGTCGGGCTATCCATGTCTAGTACCATATCAATGCTAGCACACGCCACCGCACACGCCAAGGGATTGCCCATAAAAGTTGGGCCATGCATAAGAGCAGGGTAGGGGCTGTCATGAATGGCATTTGCCACTTTATCGGTGGTCATGGTTGTCCCAAAGCTCATATAACCGCTTGTCAGTGCCTTGCCAAGGGTCATGATGTCAGGGCAGATACCTGCGTGATTGACCGCAAACATCGCCCCACTTCGCCCAAAGCCTGTGGCTATCTCATCACAGATGAGCAGGACATCATAATACTGGCAAAGGGCGTGCAAATGCGATAAATACTCAGGCGAATAAAACCGCATACCACCTGCCCCCTGTACAATCGGCTCAATGATAAACCCTGCCAATCTGTCATGATACCGCCCAAAAAACCTATCCATGTCAAGCCGTGTCTCATCATCTAATGGCGTATCAAAACCCAAAGGTGGGGACGGCAAAAAATACTGCGTGGGGAGCTGTTTGCCATACATGGCGTGCATACTATTCACAGGGTCGCACACGCTCATGGCGTGCCATGTGTCGCCATGATAGCCCGAGTGGGTGCTGGCAAAGGTGTTTTTGTGGGGCAGACCCCGTGCTAGCTGGTATTGCAGTGCCATTTTTAGGGCGACTTCCACCGCCACACTGCCACTGTCGGCATAGAATATTTTGGTCAAGTTTTTGGGAGTGATGCCCAAAAGTCGCTCGCCAAGCTCAATGGCAGGGGCGTGGGTGAGTCCGCCAAACATCACATGGCTCATCTTGCCAAGCTGTTCTGTCATGGCGTGGTTTAGGCGGGGGTGGTTGTAGCCGTGAATGCTCGCCCACCATGACGACATGCCGTCTATGAGTGGCGTGCCGTCCGCCATGTAGAGCCGTACACCGTGGGCGTGGCTGATGAGATGATTGTCATAGGCAGGTGGCAGACTGGCATAGGGGTGCCAAAGGTGGGTGCGGTCAAAATGGATAAGGTCGTCTGATTCCATGAGTATGATTTTCCAATATTCACAAATGGGTATGGTTTATCGGTGATGATTTTGGACGGATTTGTAGCAACTGTATTCCACTCCCATCAAAGTGCAATACAAAAACTTAG